>Ga0316208_1000309_pt1 | contig 64357 bp, 53 predicted proteins | sample 3monopyrite_MG_FD_204944 | JGI IMG/M metagenome (GOLD analysis project Ga0316208, IMG submission 204944) | Microbial mat bacterial communities from mineral coupon in-situ incubated in ocean water Damariscotta River, Maine, United States -... | ecosystem: Environmental > Aquatic > Marine >... | reverse complement strand
TTTAATGGTGATGGTACTTTAACACCTGCAGGAACTCGATTTGTTGGAAACAGTAACCCAGAATTACAATGGGAATCTACAATTGATTATAACGTTGGATTCGACTTTGGGTTTAACAATGACCGTTTTAATGGTACATTAAACGTTTACCGTAGAGAAACAGATAACTTGATTTTAACAAGTCAGTTAGCTGCTCCTCAGCAACCAGGAATTGTTAATATCACAAAGAACTTAGAAGATGGAACTGTAGTTAACCAAGGTATTGAAGTTGGATTAAATTACAACTTTGTTGATACTGATGATTGGTCTTTCGATGCTTCATTTAACATTGGATATAACCAGAATGAAGTAGAAGATACCAATCAAGTAATTGATGCAGGTCCTATTAATGGTAATGGATTAACTGGTGCCTTTGCACAGCGTGTGCAAGCTGGACAGCCATTATTCTCTTACTATGTGGCTGAATTCACTGGATTTGATGCAGATGGTTTCCCAACATACCGTGATGTTAATGGTGATGGTGTAGGTGATCCTGATAGTGACAAGACGTTTGTAGGTAAAAGTGCTTTACCGGATATTACTTCTGGTCTTTCTTTATCTGCTCGTTATAAAAACTTCAGTTTATCTACATTCTTTAATGCACAAGCTGGGTTCTACGTATACAATGCAACAGATAACGCGTTCTTTACTGCTGGTGGTATTACCATTGGTAAAAACGTAACTCAAGCCGCTATTACAAGTGGTGAAGATGGAGCTGCTTCTACGGCTGTTTCAGATCGTTTCTTAGAAAAAGGTGATTTTGTACGTTTACAAAATGCAACTTTCTCATACGACTGGCCACTAGAAGAAGATAGTATTTTTAGTTCACTAAGATTGTCTGTTACAGGACAGAACCTATTCTTAATTACCGGTTACAGTGGATTAGATCCTGAGGTTTCCTCGAATACAGGAACGATTAATGCGTCTGCAATTCCAACTAGAGGAATTGATTATGCTCCGTTCCCAAGACCGAGAACCGTTACATTTGGCCTTAATGCAAGATTTTAAATAAAAAAAGTTATGATGAAAAAACTAAAAATGAATCGTTTGCTGCCCTACTTTTTAGGGGCAGTTGTAATGACCTTTGCCGTTTCCTGTACTGATTTGGAAGTGGAAGAAACAGACTCTGTGAATACCGTTGGATTTGAGGGTATTTTGGATCCACCTAGTTTTATCGACGGTCTCTATGGAAGCTTGAACGGCCAAGTAGGAGATCAAGCAAACTTGTTTGCAATTAGTGAAGTAACTACTGACGAATTTTTGATTCCGACACGTGGTTCTGACTGGGGTGATAATGGTATCTGGCGTCAGTTACACCAACACAATTGGTTAACAGATCACGCATTTATTACTAATACTTGGAACCAATGGAACCAAACTCATTTTGCAGCCGCACAGTTATTGTCGCCTTTGACGACCTTAACAGCTGAGCAGTCTGGAGACGCTTATTTCTTGCGTGCTCTTGGAATGTGGGTGATTTTGGATAATTACGGACAGGTTCCTGTACGTGATCCAGAGGCTTCTTTATTAGAAGATCCAGCTGTTATTAGAGGAGAAGAGGCTGTTGCTCAAATCATTTCTGATTTGGAAGCTGCTATTTCTAATCTTCCTGCAGGAGGACCTGGAGCAACAAATGATCGTGGAACTAAGGCCGCTGCTCGTTACTTACTAGCGAAAGTGTTATTGAACAAGCATGTATATCTTGGTACAGCACCGGATGGTGGTGATATGAGTCGTGTAATCTCTTTAGTTGATGATATTTCTGGAGAAGGCTATGGTCTTCAAGCTGGATACTTCGATATCTTTAGAGAAGGTGAAGACGTAGAAACTATCTGGTACTTACCTACAGCTGTAGGTAACCGTATCTGGAATGGATTACACTACAACATGGCTCCAGAAATTGCCGGAGGTGGATGGAACGGTTTCTCTACCTTATCTGAGTTTTATGACTTGTTCGAAGGTGACTCCGAAATCAATGTGCCAGGATCTGGACAGGAAGAAAGAAGAGGTTTTGTGCCAACAGAAGGAGTTGCATTTACTGGAGACGCGGGAACTACTGAGTCTGGAGATTTCCCTGGATTTGAGGCTGGTTCTAACGTAGGGTTTGGTTTCTTAATCAACCAACAGTACGAAATTGATGGAACGCCATTGAACGAGCGTGGAGGTAATCCACTTACGTTTAAGCGTGATTTCAGAGACGGTGACGGAAACGTTAGCTTAATCAACAATGACGAAACTACTGGTATTCGTGTCATGAAGTACAACCCTCGTTATGGTGGATTTACTGGACATGAGATATTCTTTAGATATGCAGATGCACACTTAATGAAAGCAGAAGCGATGATGCGTTCTGGTGGAGATGCAACTACTATGGTAAATGAGTTACGTATACTTCGTGGAGCGACTCCACTTGGATCTGTATCTGAGCAACAGATGTTAGATGAAAGAGGAAGAGAGCTTTATGCTGAATTCTGGAGAAGAAACGACATGGTTCGTTTTGGACAATTCACAAGAGATTGGGAATTGAAAGATCCTTCAGCAGTAGGTGATACAAATCTTAACTTATTTCCAATCCCTGCAAGCCAAATTATCTTAAACCCTAACCTTACTCAGAATCCTGGGTACTAATTAGGACATAATTATTTGAAGCAAAAGAGGATTAGTTCGCTAGTCCTCTTTTATATTTATAAAAAGATTCTAACGCTTGAATTCTAGATTAATATTCATATTATTCACTCTATTTCTATGCCTCAGTTGCGATGAGAAAAATGAAGATCTTCGTTTTGTGTTGAACGAAGAGTCTGGGATCGATTTTTCCAATTCAATAACAACTACTCCACAATTAAACATTCTTAATTATCTATATTTCTATAACGGAGCAGGTGTTACGTTAACAGATTTCAACAACGACGGACTTTTGGATGTCTATTTCACTTCCAATCAGGAAGCGGATCAACTCTATATTAATCAAGGGAATTTATCATTTATAAACCGTACCAAAGAAGCCGGAATTAATAATGCTGATGGTTGGACCTTTGGAGTAACTACAGTTGATATAAATGCGGATGGTCTCATGGATATCTATATTTCTAAAGTAAGTGGGCACCTTGATCTAAAAGGGCATAATTTGCTTTATATTAATCAAGGAATCCAGGATGGGATTCCGCATTTTACCGAAGAATCTAAAAAATATGGGTTGAATTATTCAGGACTTTCTACGCAAGCCTCTTTCTTCGATTACGATCTCGATGGCGACCTAGATATGTATATGATGAATCACTCACTCTATCCAAATAAAAAATTTGGAAGAGGTAGCTTGCGCAATAAAGTGGATACGCTTTATGGTGATAGACTATTTAAAAACGATCATGGAACATTTATCGATGTAACTTCTGAAGCAGGAATTCTTCAAAACACGATTAGCTTTGGTTTGGGGTTAGCAACCAGCGATATAAATAATGACGGTTACCCAGATATTTATATTGGTAATGACTTTTTTGAGGACGACTATCTTTATATCAATCAGCAAGACGGAACCTTTAAAGAATTAAATACTACCGAAGGCGTTCTAGGTCATTCGACCCATTTTTCAATGGGTAACGATGTGGCCGATTTAACGAATGATGGTTTGCCAGAAATTGTTTCTGTAGATATGCTACCTCAGGATCTCGCTACATTAAAAACTGCAGGAACCGAATATAGCTACCCTATTTTTCAAAATAATTTACGCGGCGGATACCAACCACAATACATGCAAAATACCTTGCATCATAATCTGGGACAAAATAAGTATTCCGAAACTGCTTTTCTCAATCAAATTGCTGCTACCGAATGGTCTTGGGCGCCATTATTAGCCGATTTTGATAATGATGGCTACAAAGACATTTTTATAACCAATGGAATTCTAGGGGCAACAAACGACTTAGATTTTGTCAATTTTATTGCGAACGAAGAAATTCAAAAACGTTTGGGCTCTGGAATGCAAGAAGAAGATCTACAGTTCATCGAGCAACTCCCGCAGAAGAAAACTGCAAACTATTTATTTAAAAATAATCAGGATGCTCCATTTACAAATACCTCCAAAACTTGGTTAGCCAGTACTACTTCCTTCAGTCATGGAGCTGCGTATGGCGACTTAGATAATGATGGAGATTTAGACTTAGTTGTAAATAACACCAATCAAAAGGCCTACGTATTAGAGAATCAAACAAGAAAAATTGATTCGACGACTAATTACCTTCAATTGAAGTTCAAAGGGGCAGATAAGAACACCTTTGGGATAGGAGCGAAAGTTCATGTATACTATAATGGAAAACAACAGTCTTTTGAAAACCAGACTACAAGAGGATATCTTTCCGCGGTCCCTCCTAGCATCTTTGTAGGATTAGAAAAACAAGTACAAGAGATAGATTCACTGCACGTTATTTGGCCAGGGGGAGCGTATCAATCAGTTAGAAGTATGAGTGCCTCTCAAACATTAGTGTTAGATGCTTCCAATGCTGCAGGAAATTATTATCAACGACTACCTTCAAAACCGACGGGCTTCATGAAGGAAGTTTCAACCCCTATCTCTTTTCGTCATAAAGATGGTATTTCTTTAGAATTTAGTAGAGATCCACTAATTCCTTATGCAACTACCAATTTGGGACCAGAAATTATAGCAGGTGATCTAAATGGTGACGGCTTGGAAGACCTTGTAACGTTAGGGGCTAAAGGGCAATCCACAAAATGGTGGATGCAGTTGGAAGACGGATCCTTTCAAGAAATGCTATTGCCAGACGCCAAGGAGACATCCATCAATGAAGATACGGCTGCACTTATTTTTGATGCGAATGGTGATGGTGCCAATGATCTCTTAATTGGTAGTGGTGGAAATGAATTTAAATCGGGCAAGCCGCTACAACTTCGATTGTATCTCCAATCGCCAAATGGATTGGTGTCACAAATCGACCCTTTTAAATCGTTAGCCATAAATGTTTCTTCACTTTCGACAGTAGATTTGGATAACGATGGTGATTTAGATATAAGCGTCAATTCTAATGTAGTGCCACATTTCTTCGGAAAAACTCCCACGCAATACTTGTTTGTGAATAATGGGAATGGAGACTTCACCAATCGTACTGAGTCCTGGTCTAAAGAATACCAACAATTAGGAAACGTTACCCAGACGCAATGGATAGATTTGGACGGTAATGGCTTTAAGGATGCTATTGTTGTTGGGCATTGGATGCCAGTTTCAGTTTTTATGAATAATGGAAAAGTACTCCAAGCGAAACGGGATATTGGATTAGAAAACACACATGGATGGTGGAATACCCTGCAAGTAGCAGACTTTGATAAAGACGGTGATCTCGATCTTCTGGCAGGAAACTTCGGACTTAACACGCGATTACAACCCACAGTGAATAAGCCAATAACGCTTTATTGTAGTGATTTTGATGGCAATGGTAAAATAGAGCCGCTTGTTACTTATTTCCACGAAGGCGCCGAAACACCCATTGCCACCAAAGATGAGTTGGTAAAACAACTTCCGCAACTCAATAAAAAATTTCTGTCGTATGATGCGTTCGCCAAGGCATCTATGAACGAACTTTTCGGTAGTGATCAACTCAAAAATGCGGCAACCAAAAAGGTTTTTCAATTGGCAACGATGTACTTTGTAAATGACGGTACGAATCATTTTAAAGCACAAAATCTGCCACATTCGGTGCAAGTAAGTTCTACACACGATATTCAGGTATCCGATTTTAATAATGACGGCTATTTAGATGCATTATTAGTAGGAAATTTCTATGAAATTAGCACGCAATTAGGTAGATTAGACGGCTCTCACGGCGTTCTTTTATTGAATAATAAAACAGGCTCTTTTGATGTTGTTAAAAACACAGGTTTTCAACTGGTTGGAGCATGCCGTAGCATTGACGAAATTACCATTTTAGATAAAAAACAGTTTGTAGTTGGAAGAAATAATGATACTCCATTATTTCTTGTAAAAGAAGAATAAACCATGCAATCAAAACTTAGTTCCCTATTTAGAAGTAGCCTTGCTATACTTCTTGTCTTTAGTAGTTGTACTGAAACTAAAACTGAAGATGTGAATTCCATTCCAACCGAGAAACTTTTTACGGCCATGTCTAGCTTTGAGACAGGTATTCAGTTTGTGAATAACGTGGAAAATCAACGTAATTTTAATATTTTCAAATACAGAAACTTCTACAATGGGGGAGGTGTTGCGATAGGTGACATAAATAACGACGGACTTCAAGATATTTACCTTACCGGAAATATGGAACCCAATAAACTTTATCTTAACAAAGGGAATTGGAAGTTTGAAGATATTTCGAAAACTGCAGGAGTAACTGGTAATAAGCCGTGGTCTACAGGTGTGGCAATGGCAGATGTGAACGGAGATGGTTTATTAGATATATATGTGAGCAACGCTGGAAATCAAGAGGCGAACAATCACGATAACGATTTATATATCAACAATGGAGATCTCACTTTCAGTGAAAAAGCCAGCGAGTACAACTTGGCTAAAACAGGATTTTCAACGCATGCTTCTTTTTTCGATTATGATAAGGACGGAGATCTAGACGCTTACATTCTAAATAATAGTAATATCCCAGTAAGAACTTTAGGGAATGAAGGACAACGTAATAAACGTGCTCAAGATTGGGAAAAAATCGATCCGCAATTTAGAGGAGTGGGAGATTTATTGATGCGCAACGATGGAGGAACTTTTACAGATGTAAGTGAAGAAGCTGGTATCTATGGTAGTTTAATAGGATTTGGATTAGGTGTAATGGTGACCGACATTAACCAAGATTTGTATCCAGATATTTATATTTCGAATGATTTCTTTGAACGTGACTATCTGTATATTAATAATCAAGATGGTACTTTTTCCGAAGAAATTAAAGAATGGACATCTCGTTTGTCGCTGTCTGCTATGGGAATAGATATTTCAGACATTAACAATGACGGATTACAAGATATCTTTATTACCGATATGCTTCCAGAACCTGAAGAACGTGTTAAATCGGTAATGGAATTTGATGGCTATGATGTATACAAACGCAAACAACGCAATGATTTCTTTCAGCAGTTTATTCAAAACACACTGCAAGTAAACAACGGAAACGGATCTTTTTCTGAAGTGGCTTATCACAGCGGTGTAGAAGCAACAGATTGGAGTTGGTCGGGATTGATGTTTGATATGGACAACGATGGGTATCGCGATATATATGTAACCAATGGAATTAATCATGACTTGACCGATTTGGATTTTGTCGACTTTTTTGCCGATGAGATTATGAAAGCGCAACGCACTGGGAAGAAACAAGCCATCGATACCATCATTAACAAAATGCCAGTAACGCCTCTGTCTAACTACGCATATCACAACAATGGTGATATTACTTTTACCGATATGGCCAACGAATGGGGGCTAGGAACACCAAGTATGTCTAATGGAGCAGCCTATGGTGATCTCGATAATGATGGAGATCTGGATTTGGTGGTGAATAACGTGAATATGGAAACATTTGTTTTCAGAAACAACAGCATTGGCACTAATGGGAATCATTATTTAAAACTCGCTTTCGAAGGAATCGATCAAAATAAATTTGCCGTAGGCGCCTCGGTTCGATTGTATTATGGGAAAGAACGCATCTTGCAAGAATTAATTCCTTCTCGCGGATTTCAATCCTCTATGGAATACGGAATGACCATCGGTCTTGGGAAAACAACTACGATTGATTCCATGCGTGTTATTTGGCCGGACGATCGTACCCAGAAGTGGGAAAATATAGATGTTGACCAGACCCTTACTTTAAAGCAAGATGAAGCCACCGAAACCTACAAAATTCCGGTAGTCACCAAAAAAACTTTGTTTTCTGAACTCAATTCTTCGCTTACCAAGCATGACGAAAATGAATATAATGATTTCGATTACGAAGGACTTATCTCTCAAAAACTATCTCAAGAAGGACCTGCCCTTGCAATTGGAGATGTAAATAACGATGGTCATGAAGATGTTTTTATAGGAGGTGCCAAAGGGCAAAAAGGGATTTTATACCTACATACTGGAAATGGAAACGTACGTAATAGTGGTCAAACTATTTTTGACGATGCAGCATTTTTTGAAGATACCGCGGCGGCGTTTTTTGATGTCGATGGGGATAAAGATTTAGATTTAATGATTGGATCTGGCGGAAACCAGGTTGGAAATAATCGTGAGTACTTTCCTCGTTTATACCTAAACGATGGTAAAGGAGTTTTTTCGAAGTCCAAGCCAGTGATTCCTTCGGCATTTCAGAATATATCTTGTATGGCGCCATACGATTTTGACAATGATGGTGATGTAGATGTTTTTGTAGGTTCACGAAGCATTGTTGGTGTTTTTGGAGCGAATCCAGCTCATTTGTTTTTAGAAAACAACGGAGACGGAACTTTTAAAAATGCTACAGAAGGACTTGCTTTTGATACTAAGAATGCCGGAATGGTAACCGATGCAACTTGGATGGATATCGACGGTGACGATAAAAAGGATCTTGTTCTTACGACAGATTGGGGTCCAGTGAAGGTCTTTAAAAATTCAGGTCGAAGATTAAGCCCGTTATCTACTTCCTTAGATAGTTTAATGGGATGGTGGAATACAATCGAAACTGCCGATTTAGATAATGATGGTGATTTAGATGTTGTTTTAGGAAATGAAGGAGATAATATTCACTACTTGCCTTCTGAAACGAATCCGATGAAGCTTTTTATAAATGACTTCGACAATAATGGTACGTTGGAGCAAATAACTACGCTTCAAAAAAATGGGAAAGATTATCCTATCCATCAAAAACGTGAATTAACGGCTCAAATGGTTTCTTTAAAGAAGAAAAACCTAAAAGCAAGTGATTATGCAAAACGTTCCATCGATGAACTTTTTGCGCCAGAAGTGATTGCAAATTCAATTATTCGCGAAGTACGTGTGCCTTATTCGGTGATTGCGATTAATGAAGGAGGCGGGAAGTTCAAAATTCAGAACCTTCCTGCACGAGTACAGCTATCTTGTGTTTGCGGAATTAGCTGTAGTGATGTTAATAATGACGGACTTATAGATATTTTACTAGGAGGAAACGATTTCGAATTGAAACCACAATACTCTCAACAAGATGGGCATTACGGAAATGTACTGCTCAACAAAGGGGATTTAGATTTTGAGTGGCAAACATATACCGAAAGCGGTTTCTTTATAAAAGGGGAAATAAAACACCTAGCGTCTTTTGCAGATGCCAGTGGAACCAAATTTTACATCGCTGCGATTAATAATGCAGCACCTAAAATTTTCGCGAAGAATGAATAAACTGAGGTGGCTCATAGGCGTCTTGTTTGTATTCCTTTCTTGCAATAAAGGTGGGGAGCTGTTGACCAATCCTTCTTCCGAAGCAACAGGAATTACATTTAGCAATACCCTCACCGAAACCGATGATTTGAACATACTCGATTACCTTTATTTTTATAATGGAGGAGGAGTGGCCCTTGGAGACATTAACAAGGACGGTTTGGTAGATATCTTTTTGTCTGGGAATCAAGTTAAAAACAAACTCTATCTCAATAAAGGGAATCTACAATTCGAAGATGTCTCCGAATCTGCAGGTGTATCGGGAAATAGTTCTTGGAATACAGGAGCAATTATGGGTGATGTAAATGGAGACGGGTGGCTCGATATTTATGTATGCGCTGTCGTTGGAATTTTGGGATTTGATGGTTATAATGAGTTATTTATCAATAATGGAGACGGTACATTTACAGAACAAGCTGAAGCCATGGGATTGGATCTAGACACCTACTCATCTAACGCAGCATTTTTAGATTACGATAAAGACGGAGATTTGGATATCTACTTGTTAAATCACGCTGTACATACGCAGGATTCTTTTGGTAAGGCAAGTTTGCGTAATAAACGTAATGAACAAACAGGTGATAAACTCATGCGCAATGATGGAGGTGTTTTTGTAGAAGTGAGCGAAGAAGCAGGTATTTATGGCGGCGTTAATAGCTACGGATTAGGTATTTCAATAGCCGATTTTAACCAGGATGGTTGGCCTGATATTTATATAGGGAACGATTTTCATGAAGATGATTACTACTATATAAATAATCAAGATGGTACGTTTTCAGAAAAATTAAAGGACTACTTTGGGCACACATCTCGATTTTCTATGGGAAATGATGCTGCAGATATCAACCATGACGGCTGGCCTGATCTTATTTCACTCGATATGTTGCCAGAAGATGAGACTGTTCTTAAGTCTTCGGAAGGCGACGACAATGTCCAAATTCAAAAGTTGCGTACCCAACGTTATGGCTACCACTATCAGTTTACCCGTAATATGTTGTACATCAACTCTAAAGGTTACGATTATCAAGAAACGGCTTTGCTTAGTGGATTGGCCGCAACCGATTGGAGTTGGAGCGCTTTATTTGCCGATTTTAATCAAGATGCCGAACAAGATCTGTTTATATCCAACGGAATTCCAAAAAGACCTAATGACTTGGATTATATAAACTTTACTTCGAGTGAGCAAATTCAGAAAAAACTAGATAATACAAAGTTAGTCGACCAAGAGGCACTCAATATGATGCCTAGTGGATCTGTCGCTAATTATGTATTCGAAGGTAACGGGGGTTTGAAGTTTACAGACCAATCTCAAAACTGGATTAAAAACGATACCCTTGTATCTGGTGCTTCTGCTTGGGCCGATTTGGATAATGATGGTGACCTGGATCTCGTGACAAATAATATTAACACCAAAGCTTTGGTGTATGAAAACAAAACAGATAATTCTGCCAACTATTTGAAACTTCAGTTCAATTATTCAGAGTTAAATCCTTATGGAATAGGGACCAAAGTATTTTCGTATCATCAAGGAATTCTTCAATACAAAGAATTGTATACAGTACGTGGCTTTCAAGCTTCCTCAGAACCTATAGTTCACTTCGGGTATGGAACTTCACCTCGAGTTGATTCACTCAAGGTAGTATGGCCAGATGGCCAATTCCAAACCCTTAGCGATGTGGAGGTAAATCAGACACTCACCATAACTCCCAGCGAATTACAAACTTTCGATTATAACAGCTTGCAGACAAAAAAAAATCCTTTGTTCGAAAAGATTCAGGATAATTTAGGGATGCAATTTATTCACGAAGAAGATGCTTATATCGATTTTAATCGACAAAAATTAATCGCTTATCAAGTGTCAGATCGTGGTCCTGCAGTTGCTATAGGTGATTGGAATGGAGATGGTAAAGAAGATGTTTATTTTGGTAGTTCTAAGTTTAAAGAAGCTCAATTGTATGTGCAAAATGATACTTCTTTTGTGGCATATGAGAGTGATTATTTTACCAAAGGAAATGTAACCGAAGAGGTTTCTGCCGCGTTTTTTGATGCAGATCGAGATGGGACAACCGATTTATTTCTGGGCACAGCTGGAGCTGATTTCTACGGAAAGGCAAAAGCACTTCAAGATAGGTATATCACGCAAAGCGACAGTCTGCTGCAAGGAAATGTACTCCCAGATATCTATACCAACACTTCGGTAGTTGCTCCGTTTGATTTTGATGCAGATGGTGATATGGACGTATTTATTGGGAATCAATTAATCACAAATGACTTTGGACGTGCACCCACTTCTTACCTATTGAAAAACGAAAATGGGAGTTTTGAATCAGATACATCAAATTCGTTCGAAAATATCGGTATGGTCACAGATGCCATTTGGAGTGATTTCAACGCAGATGGCGTTGCCGATTTAATAATTATTGGAGAATGGATGACGCCACGATTTTATCAAAATATAGAAGGAACCCTTTCCGAAGTAAACGCTCAACAAGATGCGTTAAACGGTCTTTGGCAAACCATAGAACCTTTCGATATTGATAAGGACGGAGATATAGACTATTTACTTGGAAATTGGGGAACCAATAGCAAATTTGAGGCTTCAACCCAAGCACCTTTGCGATTGTACTTAAATGATTTTGACACAAATGGTCAATCTGAAACCATTATTGCCGTACAAAAAGAGGGAGCTTATTATCCCTTAGAGTCGGTTAACGAACTAACCTCACAACTTGTATCCTTAAAGAAAAAATTCACCAATTATAAGGACTTTGCTGGGAAATCGATGAAGGAGATTTTCAATAAACAACAACTTTCAGAAAGTACGTTATTGGAAGTAGAAACACTTAGTTCTGGATATTTAAAGAATGAAGAAGGAACCTTTGTTTTTGTGCCTTTTGAGATAGCTATGCAGGTAGCACCGATTTTAAGTTTTTGTACATTTGATTTTGATAATGACGGTCAAGACGAAGCGTTGGCAGCGGGTAATTACTTTGGAGTAAAACCCTATTTAGGACGCTTTGATTCTTTCCAAGGTGCATTGATAGAAGATGAAGAAACTATACGATATGGATATGATTTAGGGTTAGATTTTGCCCAAAAATCCATTCGACATTTAAACATATTGCCATTCCAAGGCCAGTCTTATTTAATGGCCACTTTCAATAACCAACCGATCCAACTTTATAAACTATTAAAATGAAGCAAAAGATGATGATTCGATTTTTTCAAACAATAGGTCTTTCTGTATTGTTATTTTCATGTGCCGAACCACCAAAACCAATAGAGATTGTTCCAGACGACTTTCATCAGGCTATAGATAAAGTCACAGAAGTAATGATTCATGATATTTTCTCCCCGCCAGTGGCTAGTAGAATTTATGCCTATCCGAATATTGCTGCTTACGAAATTATTGCCAGCGAACGAGGTGAATTCCAATCTTTAGCTGGTCAGTTAAGCGATTTTTCGGCCATTCCGAAAGCTGTGAATTCTGAAAACGTAAATTTTGAATTAGCAGCTCTTATTGCTCATTTAGATGTGAGTAAGCGACTTATTTTTTCGGAGGATCGAATCACCGCCTATCAAGATAGCTTGTATTCTGCTTGGGGGAAAATCAATCAAGAAGAGCTAGATGCCTCTAAAGAATACGGTTTAGTGGTGGCCAAGCACATCGCGCTTTGGTTGGATAAAGATAATTACAAGCAGACGCGTACCATGCCAAAATTTACAGTAACGACAGATGATCCATCGCGTTGGCAACCAACTCCTCCTTCTTATATGGATGGAATCGAACCTCATTGGAATAAGATTCGTCCATTTGTGATCGATTCGGCAGCCCAGTTTAAACCAGCTCCTCCTCCTGCATTTTCGTTAGATAAAGAAAGTAAGTTTTATCAAGAATTGGAAGAAGTATATGCGGTAAGTGAGGAAATCACCAAGAACGGTGATGAAAGCGAAGAAGTGCAAATTGCGCAATTTTGGGATTGTAATCCGTATGTTTCGGTTACAAGAGGGCATTTAATGTTTGCGACCAAAAAAATTACTCCAGGGGCTCATTGGATAGGTATCACTAAGATCGCCTCAAAGAAAGCTGATTTTGATGTTGCGAATACTGTTTTCGCCTACACCAAGACTTCGGTAGCTATTGCCGATGCCTTTATAAGCTGTTGGGATGAAAAGTATAGAAGTAATTTAATTCGCCCCGAAACTTTAATCAATGAACATCTAGATGATAGTTGGCAACCTATTTTACAGACGCCCCCTTTTCCAGAATATGTGAGTGGTCATAGCGTTGTTTCTGGAGCTGCTTCAGAGGTATTAACTGGTATTTTTGGAGACAATTTTTCTTTTAATGATAATACGGAAGTTCCTTACGGTTTGCCAATTCGTAATTTTAAGTCATTTCGATTGGCAGCCGAAGAGGCGGCCGTGAGTAGACTATATGGTGGAATACACTATAGAGCAGCAATTGATGAAGGGCTCACTCAGGGACAAAGGCTTGGTAAGTATGTATTGCAGGAACTAGAAATGAAATCAAACTAAACTACAATGAAGAGAATAGGTTCTTTCGTTATTGTACTGCTCATCGTATTAGGTGGTTGGTATTTCTTGGTGCGAACTGCCGATTATAAAGTGACTTTTCAGGCAAATACCTCTGTTGGTGCCGTAAATCAAACTTTGAAATCTTGGCATAATTCTCTTGCTAATAAAGAGTCTTTCGATCAAGAAGGTTTAGGTGAGTTGACCCAACAACTTAAATTTCAAGATTCTATTCACACTTATGTTTGGACAGTCCTTCCGGTTGAAAATAATAAAGTTAAAGTAAGTATCGAAGGCTTTGATCGTGATCATTCCTTAGCGAATCGCTTACAAATACTCTTAAGAGATAGTGATTTTGAAGCTCGAGTAAAAGAACGGGCGTCCGAGTTTTTAATTGTACTCAATACCCATTTAGAAAACACTAATGTTACCATAGAAGGTGAAGCTATGAGTCCAGCAGTGGACTATGCTTATGTTGAGTTAGAAGGGGTGCAATCTGAGAAGGCTGGCGGTATGATGCTAAATTATAACTTTATAACAGGATTAATGCTGAAAGGCAACATAAAACAAAAAGGCAGTCCCTTTATAGAAGTAAATCGATGGGATAAAAAAACGGACAGTATTTATTACAGGTTTTGTTTTCCCATTATAAAAACAGATACGTTACCGCAACATCCTCGAGTGAAATATGGGAAACGTGAATCGGAACATTCCATTAAAGCAATTTACAACGGAAACTATATGACCTCAGATCGTGCTTGGTATGCGATAGAAGAGTACGCTAATAACAATAATATAAAAGTAGATTTGAGACCTTTGGAAGTGTTCTATAACAATCCGCATATGGGTGGCAATGAAGCTGAATGGAAAACTGAAGTATATCTACCTATCTCAAAAGAATGATAAAAGGACTGGAACATAGCTATCTGGGAGCCGTAGATTTACTGCAAAGGCTCACGACAACCCAAGGAATTTTGGCTAGTACGCTGGAGGCTGATAATTACAAACGCGTTTGGGCGAGAGATAGCATTATTTGCGGGATTGCTGGTCTTTTGGCCAATGATGATGCGATTGTCAACGGACTTAAACAGTCCTTACTCACCTTGGCAAAGTATCAAGCAGATACGGGAGCTATTCCCTCTAATGTTTTGGAAACTGAATCAGCTGCAGATGTCTCTCATGGTAGCTTAGTAGGTCGCGTAGACGCAAATACTTGGTTCGTAATTGGTGCCTGTTTGTATACCTTGAATACGCGAGATGATGATTTTTGGCAAACCCTGCGCCCTAAAGTAGAAAGCTGTAGACGCTACCTCAAGGCACTTGAATTAAATGGAAAAGGTTGGTTGTATACTCCTTTAAGCGGCAACTGGGCGGATGAATACCCTGTGCAAGGCTATACGCTTTATGACAACATGCTGCGTCTTTGGGGGGAATCATTATTTCTTAAAATAACGAATGGCAATAGCGATGTCCTTAAACAGTTAATGGCGAAAACGCGCTTTAACTTTTGGCCCAAAAGCAGCTCAATTCAAGGGCAACCATACCATATCAAAGGATATGAAGAGGCCGCCAGTGTTTCACATTTTTGCTCTCAAATTTTACCTGGACATTATGATATGCGTTTTGATGCATCGGCCAATGCATTAGCATTATTACAATTTAAACTTAGTTCTAACGAAAAAGAACAATTGCAAAAGTATGTTCACGATATTGGAATTCAATTATCACAAACCTTAGTACCTGCGTTTTGGCCAGTTATCACAAAAAATGATTGGCAATGGCAATTGCTACAACAAAATTATTCGTTCGATTTTAAAAACCAACCTCACTATTTTCATAATGGAGGGGTTTGGCCCGTTTGGATGGGTTGGTTTTGTCTTGGGTTAGCAGCCAATGAAATGCATGATATGGTTGCAAAAATTACTGAGGCAATGTTGGTGTTCACTCAAAAAGAAGGTTGGGATTTTCAAGAATATATTAATACTGAAAATTTTGAATTGAACGGGAAAAAACAAATGGGATTTACTGCGTCGGGAATTGTCTTTATGTATCATGCTATGGAGGATTCCTCCTTTATTAAGAAGTTATATTTATGATTGGAGATTCTTTAACTTATTTTGAAACGTATCAGCAAATCACCAATCATGTGATGCAAACGCTGCATGATCTTTTAAAAGATAAAAAGCGAATCTGTATTGCAGTAGCAGGAGAATCTGGCTGTGGAAAAACATCCTTGGCTTATGCTCTTGCCAAAGATTTGGAGATCAAATTGGGGATAAAAGGTTACATCTTTCATGGCGATGATTATTTTAAATTGCCTCCTGCCTCAAATCATCAAAAGAGGCTTGAAGATATTTCATGGGTGGGGCCACAAGAAGTAAATTTGGACCACTTAGATAAAGACGTGCAGTCGTTCAAGGCAAATAAAGATTCCGTAATTAAGCCTTTAGTTAATTACAAAGAGAATCGTATCACATCAAAAATAATCAACCCTAACAGCTTTGATTTCTGCATTGTAGAAGGAACTTATGCTACGTTATTAGAGCAAGCAGATTACAAAATATTCATAAAAACTACCTATATTGAAACGTTGATGGCGCGTCAGGCAAGAGCTCGAGATGTCATGAATGCTTTTAATGAAAAGGTGCTAGAAATAGAACATCAAATTATATCGGCACATGCCGAACATGCCGACCTTAAAGTCGAACAAGATTTAAGTTTTTCAACTAACTAAATACCTATGTTAAAACTAAAAAAAGTACCCTTGTCGTTTTGGCAAATCTGGAATATGAATGTTGGATTCTTCGGAATTCAATTTAGTTTCGGACTACAACAAACCGCTGTAAATCCGATATTTTCTTTTTTAGGCGCCGATCATGGCGACCTGCCGTTGCTAAATTTAGCTGGACCTGTTACGGGTCTTCTCATTCAACCTATTATTGGGGCTATAAGTGATAAAACTTGGCTGCCCAAATGGGGTGGGCGTAGAAAGCCTTTCTTTTTAATAGGTGCAGTGTTAGGAAGTTTATGTTTGTTCGCCTTTCCTTTTAGCCCAGGACTATGGTTTGCTGTAGGATTGTTGTGGATTTTAGATGCGGCTAACAATACGGCGATGGAGCCATACCGAGCTTTTGTAGGAGATAAATTGCCGGATGAGCAACTTACGTATGGGTACCAAATGCAAAGTTTATTTGTGGGAGCTGGAATTACGATTGCTAACTTTTCTTTGTTCTTATTCCAAGATTGGTTTAGTGTTCCTATAGACGAAACAACAGCGCTTTGTAGTACAGCTACCGAAACAGTTTCTGCGATCCCCAAATGGGTGTATTATTCCTTTTTCTTAGGCGCAATTGCATCGGTAGGGACCATTTTGTGGTCGGTTTGGAAAACACCTGAAATCCCACCAACTGATGAAGACTTAGCCGCAATGCAAAAAGAACAGGCGGAACAATCCTTTTTTGAACGGGCAACTGAACCTTTTAGAGAGATAGCGGGAGCTATTGGAACCATGCCTAAAATGATGTGGAAATTAGCAGGAGTTTATTTCTTTCAGTGGTATGCCTTATTCGTTTATTGGCAATTTATAACGCCTATGCTTAGAAGTAGTATGTTCGGAATTTCAGATAGCGATACCGAAAAGTTTGATGGTATCATGGATGCTTGTCATGCTGGTGAAACCATTAGTGCAGCGGATACTTCTTTTGCACAAAACATACAGCTGCTTTCTGAACAAGCATTGGCGCAAACTGGTCTTATGAATGGTACCTATAATTTGGTCACTATGCTAGTAGCTCTTGCCTTAGTGCCTTTTGCCCGTAAATATGGCTCACGATCTGTGTATGTGGCTTGTTTGTTTATGTCGGCAATAGCCATGTTAAGTATGCCTTATATTCATGATAAATACCTACTCTTATTACCTATGATTTTATTCGGTATTGGTTGGGCAGCAATGATGGGAATTCCTTATTCTATGGTATCCAAAGTAATACCGGAGCAGCGCAGAGGTGTTTATATGGGTATTGTAAATATGATGATTGTAATACCCATGCTTATTCAAACAGTGACGTTTGGTCCTATCATTAAAAATTTATTAGGCAATAGTGCTGTAAACGCTATAATATTTGGAGGTGTGTTCTTTGCAATTGCCGCCTTTTTAGCACTTCGACTAGGGCGTTCGGTTCCTAAAAAAATAGAGGTATGAAAAATTTAGGAGTAAAATTATCCCTGTTTTTAAATTATTTTGTCTTCGCTATACTATTGAATAGTGTTGGTATCGTAATTTTAAAATCCCTGAATAATTATGGAGTTGACGAAGCAAGTGCTAGTGTTTTAGAAGCGTTTAAAGATCTTCCTATTGCGATTGTGTCTTTTATTGTTGCATCTTTTCTTCCAAGACTAGGTTATAAAAAAGCCATGTTAATAGGTCTGGCTATGGTAACCATTGCCTGCATTGCGATGTATTTTGGAAATTCATTCGATACGGCCAAAATATTGTTTGCTACAGTAGGAGCTGCATTTGCCTTGATTAAGGTCTCGGTTTATTCGGTAATTGGCTTAGTGACCAATGGAACCAAAGAGCATAACTCTCTAATGAGTTCAGTAGAGGGAGTCTTTATGTTCGGAATAGCTTTAGCCTATTATCTCTTTCCTGCGTTCAATACTGAAGGTAATCCAGACGCCTGGTTAAATGTGTATTGGTTACTGGCGGGAATGACGGCGATTTCTTTTGTTATTTTACTGTTTACAAAATTTGAAAACCCTCCGCAACCAGAAGGGTCAAATCTCAAAGATGATTTTGCAGAAATGTTTAAGCTGCTAGCAAAAATTTTGATCATTGTTTTTGTTATCAGTGCTTTTTTATTCGTGATGATTGAACAAGGAATAATGACGTGGTTGCCAACATTCAATGAACGTGTTCTAGGACTTACAGAGAATATGGCGATAATGATGGCAAGTATTTTGGCAATTTCTCTGGGAATTGGGCGCTTACTTGCAGGTGCACTTACAAGGAAAATAAATTGGATTTATGTGCTGTCAGCCTGCACAATTATTGCGATGGCTTTGGTGATATTTGTATTACCAAAATTACTGAATCTCGAAGTTCAAGAAATAAATAGTTTATGGGATATTCCTTTATTAGGATTTGCATTCCCAATTATTGGATTGTTTATCGCACCTATTTATCCGTTGCTAAATTCGGTGGTTTTATCTGCTTTACCCAAAAAGGTGCATAGCCCAATGACGGGTCTTATTGTAATATTTTCTGCATTAGGAGGTACTTTAGGTAGTAGAATAATTGGCTATTTATTTAAAGAAGTAGGAGCCCAAAAAGCATTTTATTTTACGCTAATACCTATGACTGTGTTGTTAATTTGCTATTTTATTCTCAAAAGACTTACCGATAAGCATGCCGTACAAGATTAATATTCAACACACGCTCGATGCTCTTGTTGCGCAAGAGGACACAGATGGAGATAAAAAAATTACGGTTGAAGATGAAGGGCCTAAACGGTTTGTACTTTCTTCAGAAGATGAAGAAGTACAAATAATTGGCACCTACCATTTGTCTAATCTATTGCAAGAACTAGTCATTGCTAAAAATAGTGGCTTAGAATTTTTAGAATTGGACCTCGCAAAAATTGAAGAGCCGCCAGTTCAACGAATTTCTAGAATGATTCGAGAATATTATTGGAACGGACTTACACGTAGCATGGATTCCGAAGGTATTTCAAGGCTCCTTGCAGATACCAAGAATGAAACTTTGGCAGCCGAAACTAAATTAAACGTCTATGTTCCTTTTAAAGATACCCTTGCGTTTGAGTATTACACAAGCTTAGAAGAAGCATTACCAATTACTACTGTTCGACTGCCAGAAGAAATAACTCCAGCCTATGTGCGCTCACGTAATAAGCATCCAGGAATTTTATCGCTTAAATTAATGGAAGTTGCAGGAACTATAAAAGGAATTCCATTTGTGGTTCCAGGGGGTCGTTTTAATGAAATGTATGGCTGGGACAGTTACTTTGAGGCGGTAGGCTTGTTACTTGATCAAAAGACGGATCTTGCGAGAGGTATGGCGGATCATTTTCAGTACCAGATAGCACATTACGGCAAAATTCTAAATGCGAATAGAAGCTACTACCTCACACGAACCCAACCTCCATTTTATTCAAGTATGGTGCGCGAAGTATTTGAAGTCACTCAAGATACCAAATGGCTTCGGAGTCACTTAGAAACGGTTATTCAAGAATATGAAACCGTATGGATGGTAGAAGGTAAACGGCTTACAAGTATAGGACTCAATAGGTATTTAGCCGAAGGGATAGGTGTTCCTCCCGAAACAGAAGCAGGGCATTTTGCGCCCATTTTTTCTGAACTTGCTTCACAGCTTCAAATGGACACGAATGAATTGGAGTCGAAATATACCAATGGAGAGTTACACAATGATCAATTAGACCACTACTTTGTGTATGATCGAAGCGTTCGCGAATCGGGACATGATACGAGTTATAGACTTGAAGGTAAATGCGCACAACTTGTGTTAGTGGAATTAAATGCGATGCTCTATAAATACGAAATGGATATCGCTGAGCTAATTCTCGCTCAGTTTGGGGATCGATTTAGTTTTAAGAATAGAACGTTTAACTCGGATTACTGGTTCCAAAAAGCCAACCAGAGAAAAGAGTTGGTCGACCAATATCTTTGGAATAATTCGTTAGGAATGTATTTTGATTTTGATCTAGAAGATAAACAACAACTTGACTTTATTTCGGCAACCACATTCGCGCCGCTTTGGTCCAAAATGGCATCCAAAGAACAAGCCGTTAGTCTTGTAAAAAATGCATTGCCACTCTTAAAAGAAAAAGGAGGATTGGCTGCATGCACCCGGGAAAGCAGAGGGGAGATTTCGAGTCAGCGTCCACAGCGTCAATGGGATTACCCCAATGGTTGGGCTCCTCATCAAATGATGCTTTGGCGAGGATTAAAAAACTATGGTTTCGAAAATGAACTTCGAGAATTTGTTTATCGTTGGCTCTATATGATTACCAAAAATGCAGTGGATTATAATGGGACTATTCCTGAAAAATATGATGTTGTAGAAGCCACGCACAAGGTGTTTGCAGAATATGGTAATGTTGGTACCGACTTCAAATATATTACGCAAGAAGGCTTTGGTTGGATGAATGCTTCGTATCAATATGGCATTTCCTTGCTGGATGCCGATTTACTTCAAAATTTGAATGATTTAAAAGCTCCCGAATCTATATTCGAGAATTAATTGGAAGCTATGATAACTTCGACTCCCAATTCTTCTAATTGAGATCGTTGTTTTTTACTAATTCCCATGTCCGTAATGACGGTGTCAACTTGTTCTAGTGAAGCGATTTTACCAAAACTTCGTTTACCAATTTTTGAGGAATCAGCAAGCACTACTACTTTTTCGGCAGCATCGATCATTAATTTATTGAGATAGGCTTCCATGGCATTGGTCGTGGTTAAACCAAATTCGACATCGAGTCCATCGACACCTAAAAAGAGCTTGTTGCAGGAAAAGTTTTTTAAGGTACTTTCTGCAAGGGGCCCCACAATAGATTTAGAACTTTTACGAACATTGCCGCCCAATTGGATGACATCAATAAAATCGGTTTTACACAATTCGATAGATACATACAATGAAGAAGTGAGTATCGTGAGTTTTTCGAAACCAGAAAGCATTCTAGATAGATAATGAACAGTAGTTCCGGAAGCAAAAATTAAATAATCTCTATCGTTAATAAGTTGCAATGCCTCCTTGGCAATATTCTTCTTTTGTTCAACTTGTAGATTTTCTTTTTCGCTTACGTTCCTCTCAAAAGCGTACAGCGATTGTTTACTTGCACCTCCATGCGTTCTATAGAGCAATCCTTTTTGTTCAAGGTACGTTAGATCTTTACGTATGGTAACAGAAGAGACTTCAAACTTTTCACATAAATGCACCACTTTTACAAACCCAGTTTCGTTGAGCTCTGTAATTATTTGCATTTGACGTTCATTAATACCTTCCATAAGACAAAGATAACAGATTTAGCCACGAATCATTCAACTAATATATTTTGTTTTGTTTCGATTTATTGTATTTTTGCTATAAACGAAATTAAACGAAATTAAACGAAATTAAACGAAATTAAACGAAACTTGAAGAGAGAACATCAAATCAAAGAACTGGCAATCGATCAAATGTGGGATGTTATTATCATTGGTGGTGGCGCAAGTGGTTTAGGAGCAGCTGTGGAAGCAGCATCTAGAGGGTATAAAACGGCCTTGTTTGAAGCAGTAGATTTTGCTAAGGGTACTTCAAGTAGAAGCACTAAACTAGTTCATGGCGGTGTGCGCTATCTCGCTCAAGGTGATGTGAAAATGGTTTCTGAAGCACTAGAAGAACGCGGCTTATTGGCAGTTAATGCTTCTCACTTATTTAAAAATCAAACTTTTGTAATACCTAATTATTCTCGTTGGGCTAATTGGTATTACGGCTTTGGTTTAAAGGTTTATGATTATTTGTCGAGGCGATTAAGTTTGGGGAAATCGAAAATGATATCAAAAAAAGAAATTATTCGAAACCTTCCTACACTAAAAAAAGAGAAATTGTCTGGAGGAGTTGCGTATCAAGATGGTCAGTTTGACGATGCTCGCTTAGCAATTAACCTAGCTCAAACGGCCATTGAGAATGGTGCCTTAGTGGTAAATTATTGTAAAGTAAATGAACTGCTTAAAGATGAAAAAGGTAAGATTTATGGGGTGCAAGTAGTAGATATGGAAACTAACAATACGTATCAAGTGCACTCCAAAGTGGTCATCAACGCAACTGGGGTGTTCTCAAACAAAATTTTAAAGTTAGACGGCAGGAAAAAATCGGGACTAAAAGTGGTGCCGAGCCAGGGGGTTCATATTGTTTTAGATGCTTCTTTCTTAAAAAGTGATAAAGCATTAATGATCCCAAAAACAAGTGATGGACGTGTGCTTTTTGCAATCCCATGGCATAACAAAGTGGTGGTCGGTACCACAGATACGCTTATTAAAAAACCGAGCTTTGAACCAAAAGCATTGGATCAAGAAATAGAATTTATTTTGCGAACAACATCGCAGTACCTTACTAAAATTCCAAAAAAATCTGATGTACTTTCTGTATTTGCCGGTCTTCGGCCTCTCGTGGCACCCGACGGGAATAAGAAGAATACAAAAGAAATATCTAGAGGGCATCGTATTTTAGAATCCGAAAGCGGCTTGTTGTCAATACTTGGAGGTAAATGGACCACGTATCGCAAAATGGGAGAAGAACTAATAGATACAGCTGCAGAAATACATAGTTTAGAATCAAAACCGTCAATTTCTAGAAATCTAGCAATTCATGGAAGTATACATTTTAAAAACGATGAACTCGAAGAGCATTTGGAAGTATACGGAAGTGATTTACCTAAACTTCGGACATTGTCTGAACAGCATGTGTCGTATCGAGAAAAAATACATCCGCGATATAATTTTACAGTAGCTGAGGTTGTTTGGGCAGTGCGCTTTGAAATGGCGCGAACGGTAGAGGATATTTTGGCAAGAAGAGTACGTTTACTATTTTTAGATGCACAAGCTGCAATTGAAGCAGCTCCTCTAGTTGCCAAAGTTCTTGCACGAGAAACTAAAAACGATGCAGCCTGGGCGCAAAAGCATGAAAAAGCCTTTGTGGAAGTCGCACAAAATTATTTGCTTAAGTAGCGTTATATGACAAAGAAATACATACTCGCAATCGATCAAGGAACAACCTCCTCTCGTTCTATTCTGTTCAATCATAATGGTGAAATTGTCGATTTGAGTCAAAAGGAATTTCCGCAATATTTTCCTGAATCTGGTAGGGTTGAACATGACCCCAATGAAATTTGGAGTTCCCAAAAGGATACCATGAGAAATCTCATTCAAAAAACAAATATTCAATCGCAGGAAGTTGCAGCCATTGGTATAACAAATCAACGAGAAACAACCGTAGTTTGGGATCGACTAACGGGTCAACCTATTTATAATGCGATTGTTTGGCAAGACCGCAGAACTGCAGGGTATTGCGACAAGTTGCGAGCAGAAGGTAGAGCCAATTTTTTTCAGCAGAAAACAGGATTAGTATTGGATTCCTATTTCTCTGGTACTAAGCTTAAATGGATTCTAGATCACGTTGAAGGTGCTAGAGATCGAGCAAAAAAAGGAGAACTTTGTTTCGGAACTATCGATACTTGGTTGGTTTGGAAATTAACGCAGGGAAAGGTTTTCGTCACAGATGTTTCCAATGCAAGTAGAACGTTATTGTTTAATATCAATACATTAGAATGGGATGAAGAAATACTTTCTTTATTCGATATACCAAAGGCAATTCTCCCCAATGTTCATGAAAGTAGTGAAGTTTATGGAGTTTCTTCCATCGAATTTCTTGACGATCCTGTTCCCATTGCAGGTATCGCTGGTGATCAACAAGCTGCTTTATTTGGACAATTATGCGTTCAAAAAGGGATGGTTAAAAATACTTATGGTACGGGTTGTTTTATGTTGATGAATACCGGATCTCAACCTGTGTTCTCAAAAAACAATTTATTAACGACAATTGCATGGAAAATAAATGGTAAGACTACCTATGCGTTGGAAGGAAGTGTTTTTGTTGGAGGGTCTGCTGTGCAATGGATTAGAGATGGGTTGGAGCTTGTAAAAGATGCAAGCGAAATTGAAGAACTCGCCAAAACGGTAAAAGATAACGGAGGTGTTTATTTTGTTCCGGCGTTAACCGGTTTGGGGGCTCCGCATTGGGATCCTTATGCGCGCGGAGCTTTATTTGGTTTGAGCAGAGGTACAACAAAAGGTCACATTGCGCGGGCTACCTTAGAAGGTATTGCCTATCAAATTTACGATGTGGTGAAAGCAATGGAAGAAGATGCACAAACTAAAGGCACCCAATTACGTGTTGATGGCGGTGCTTCGGCAAACAATTTGTTGCTTCAATTTCAATCAGATATTTTTGGTTATAAGGTAGTTCGACCAAAATTACTGGAGACTACAGCATTAGGAGCGGCCTATCTTGCAGGTTTGGCTGTTGGGTTTTGGAATTCAATAGATGAATTGGCAAATCAATGGTCTGTAGATCGTTCGTTTGAGCCTTCTATTGACTCAAATACGAAAGCTAGCTTGATAAAATGGCAAGAAGCCGTTTCTCGTTCAAAAGCATGGATGCAATAACTTCTTTTTGGTTACTTTTGCCAACAGATTTTAGACCTTATGTATAAAGCACTTCTCCGCCCTCTATTATTTCTATGTGACCCCGAAAAAGTACACCATTTCACCTTTTCGATGGTTAGAAATCTGCACAAGTTGGGTTTGGGAGGGCTTTTCAAGAGCATCTATCAAATAAAGGATAAACGCCTTGAACGGGAATTATTCGGACTTACATTTCCAAACCCAGTTGGTTTGGCAGCGGGTTTCGATAAAGACGCCAAGTTGTACAAAGAGCTTCATAACTTTGGTTTTGGTTTTATTGAGATAGGAACTGTTACTCCAAAACCTCAAGAGGGTAATCCTAAAAAGCGATTATTCCGTCTAAAAAGCGATAGCGCAATTATTAATAGAATGGGCTTCAATAATGGTGGAGTGGAAGCAGCTGTAGCTCGTTTAAGGAAAAATAACTCCGCTAAGAATAGAGTACTGATCGGCGGTAATATTGGGAAGAATAAGGTGACTCCTAATGAAGAAGCTGTTAATGATTACTTGATGTGTTTCGAGTCTTTATTTAATTATGTAGACTATTTTGTTGTGAATGTTAGCTCCCCTAATACGCCGGGACTTCGCGAACTTCAGGATAAAGAACCGCTCACTAAGTTATTGTTAGAATTAAAGAAAAGGAACTCAGAGAAGTCAGCTCCCAAGCCAATTCTGTTAAAAATTGCTCCCGATTTGACCGATGATCAATTGGTAGATATTATATCGATTGTTTCTGAAACCAAAATAGAAGGAGTGATAGCTACCAATACTACAATTTCGAGAGATGGTCTGCTTTCAGAAAACAAAAAAGAAATGGGAGGTTTAAGTGGAAAACCGTTAACGAGTCGATCTACAGAGGTGATCCGATTTCTTTCAGAAAAAAGTGGCAATGCCTTCCCTATTATTGGAGTAGGAGGAATCCATTCAGCCAAAGACGCTCTAGAAAAAATAGAAGCCGGCGCAAGTCTGGTTCAACTCTACACCGGCTTTATATATGAAGGCCCTGCTTTAATTAAGTCAATTAATAAGGCATTGCTTAACGCTTAATTAGTTTTTTTGTGATTTCGGCACCATTGTCAGTCGTAATTCGAACCAAATAAATTCCATTTGCTAAATCCGAAATACTTGTTTCCATTCGATTTGAATTAGGGCGCAAGGTTTTAACTTTTCTGCCAATTACATTATATATTTCGATACTATCCATTCTCTCCCGAGTATTGATTGTCAAATTTCCATCGGTTGGATTTGGAAAAAGTTGAAGAGCATTGGCTTGCGAATCATCATCTACACCCAGTACAGATTGCAATTCAATAGTAAGGGTTCCCATCACCTCATTAGAAAACGGAGCGATGCCTTGAAGGCTGCTAATTGTTTCTGCCGGATTTGTATTCACATCTCCCGAGGTATAGTCGGTTCCACTATCTGTTCCTGCATCATAAGGATACAAATCAATATTGATCGTTTGAATCCATTCTCCAGACCCATCTATTAGGGGTACACTATTAATGGCAACTACCCAATCTGGACTTGGAGCGATCATAGAAATAAGTGACAATAAAGGATAGTCTGATGTAGTTACCAATTCATCTAATACAATTTGTCCCAGACCTGTGCTTAAACTAGGTCCGTTGATATATTGATTAGCAGTACCATTTGTGATTGCGGTATTTACTTCGCCTTGAAAAACGTTATTACTTCCCAATTCGGCCACGTCTTCAATTCCAGGAGTAGCTAAACCACCCATTTCAAGAAATACAATTTGATCGTTATGTGTTGCTCCAACTAATTTGGACCAGTGAGCACTAGACGGAATATTTCCGCTCGAATGAGGGTGCGCAGATTGCGACCAATTACTATCAAAAGTAACCGTGTAAGTCGCAGTAGATTGGGCATAAATAGAAAGGCTTGCGAATAAAAGGGCAATAGCTAAGAAGGTAGTTTTTTTCATTTTTTGTTGGGTTTATATCTTTCACTGTCGTAACAAACATCTCAACCTTACAATAAAAAAAATTATTTTTACGAAATGTTTGAATCCCTTCTTTCTTTCAGCCTAGCGACACTGGTTTTAGCATTGTCTCCAGGTCCAGATAATATATATGTTTTAACACAATCTTTGGTAAACGGAAGTAGAAGTGGAATTGCTACTACCGCAGGGCTCATAAGCGGTTGTATTGTGCATACGGCCTTACTTGCTTTTGGAGTTTCTGCTATTATTACTGCGTCCGAAGTCTTGTTTTATTTAATTAAGGTATTAGGAGCTTTGTATTTATTGTTTTTAGCTTTTCAGGTTTTTAAAAGTGATTCATCGGTTTCATTTACAGAAAATGCTCCAAAAAAATCCTATGCTTCTTTGTTTAAACAAGGTGTGGTGATGAATTTGTTAAATCCGAAGGTGATGATATTTTTTCTAGCATTCTTTCCTGCATTTTTATGGAATCCGAACGAAGGAACTGCCGATCAATTTTTTATTTTGGGAGGAACATTTATGGTGGTTTCTTTTGTGATCTTTAGTAGTATTGCTCTTTTAGCAGGAAGTATTTCTAGCTTTCTTTCCACGAATAATAGGGTAGGTGTTTTTATGAAGTGGTTGCAAATTCTCGTATTTGTTGGTATTGCGATCTATATTTTAATACCGTAATTTTTCTTTTTTAAATCCTGTATCGAGTTTCGTAAATAGTTAGACAAACTCGTATCTTTGGATGGATGCAAAAGGTGAAAATCATAGAATGTCCTCGGGACGCAATGCAAGGAATTAAGGAATGGATACCTACCGAGAAGAAAGTACAATACATTCAATCGCTTCTTCGATGTGGTTTTGATACAATAGATTTTGGAAGTTTTGTTTCTCCTAAGGCTATTCCTCAAATGGTAGATACTGCAGAGGTGCTTGCGCAATTGGATCTTTCAGATACTCAGAGTAAATTACTTGCTATCGTAGCTAATGTAAGAGGAGCGCAAGACGCTGTAAAACATCCCGAGATACAGTATTTGGGATATCCCTTTTCGATTTCTGAAAATTTTCAGATGCGAAACACCCATAAAACGATTGCACAGTCGGTTGAGGTTTTGAAAGAAATTTTAGACTTGGCAAACGCCAATAATAAAGAAGTAGTAACGTATTTATCAATGGGATTTGGAAATCCGTATGGTGATCCGTGGAATGTTGAAATTGTTGGGAATTGGGCCGAGACTTTATTAGACATGGGCGTTAAAATACTATCATTAAGTGATACCGTTGGATCATCTACGCCTGAAATTATAGATTATTTGTTTTCAAACTTGATTCCGAAGTATCCTCACATCGAATTTGGAGCACATTTGCATACAATACCAACGAAATGGCATGAAAAAGTAAACGCTGCCTACAATGCTGGTTGTAGAAGATTTGATGGCGCCATTCAGGGATTTGGGGGTTGCCCAATGGCAAAAGATGAACTCACGGGTAATATGCCAACCGAAAAAATGCTGAGTTACTTTACTACAATCAAAGCAGATTCTGGCTTGAACCCTATGTCTTTTGAAAGCGCTTATAATGAAGCGAGTAAAATATTTAATCATTACCACTAAGATGAAACATCTATTTATAGCAATAATTGTAGGATTAGTATTAGTTGGTTGTACGTCTACACAAACCATTAGAACGACTCAAGTAGATGATGGTAAAATTACCCTAAAATTTGTACAGGTAAATGATGTCTACGAAATCGCACCCTTAAGTGGAGGGAAATACGGCGGAATGGCGCGTGTGGCACATGTGCGAGATTCTATTAAAAAAGAAAATCCGAACACCTATCTTTTTATGGCAGGTGACTTTTTAAACCCTTCTTTAGTAGGTACTTTGAAAATTGATGGAGAGCGGGTTAGAGGAAGGCAAATGATAGAAGTTATGAATGCAATGGACTTCGATTTGGTTGCTTTTGGGAACCACGAATTTGATATTGGAGAAACTGCCTTGCAACAACGCCTTGATGAAAGTAACTTCACTTGGATTTCTACAAATACGTTTCATAAGAAAAATGGAGAAGCTGTTCCATTTACTTCCAAGAGCAAAGAAGTTGCCTTTAGCTATGTTTTCGATGCTGTAGATAGTGATGGTACCCAAATAAAGATGGGTTTTATTTCGAGTACCATACCATCCAATCCTCAGGATTTTGTCTTCTATGGAGACATTTACGATTATCCAATTCAGGCGTATGAAGGTATTAAAGATACCACCGATTTTGTGATAGGGTTAACGCACTTAAAGGTGTCTCAAGATCAAGAATTGTCCAATCGTTTGCCGGCAATACCTTTTATAATGGGTGGGCATGAGCATAATAATATGATGGTGGAAACACCAACAGCCAAAATTGCCAAGGCAGATGCCAATGCTAAAACGGTTTACGTACATACATTAGAATATGATACAAATACCAAACGAATGGTTATCGATTCTCAGTTGGTTCCTATTGATGAAAGTGTCTCTTCTAATCCCAGAATAGCGGCTATCGTGGCCAAATGGAACGCCGTTTTAGAGACCAAAATAAAGGAAGTTATTTCACAACCTGATGAAATAATTTACAACGCGAATCCTCCGTTGGATGGAACAGATAGCGCCAGTCGTGGCATTCAAACTAATTTGGGAGAGATTATTACATCGGCCATGGCCGCCTCCTTTAACAGTCCAACAGAAGCGGCTCTGGTTAATGGTGGGTCTATACGAATAGACGATTTCTTAGCAGGAGAAGTTACAGCTATCGATATTTTTAGAGTCTTGCCTTTTGGTGGAGAAGTGGTAAAAGTAGATCTTAAGGGGAGTCTCTTAAAAGAGGTTTTGGACTTCGGGAAATCGAAAGGAGGAACCGGTGCTTACCTTCAGCGATTTAACTTTCAACAGAACGAGCAAGGCGCATGGTTAATAGGTGGACAGTTAATAGATCCATCATCTACCTATCAAGTTGCATTTAGCGATTTTTTACTCAAGGGTTATGATATTCCGTTCTTGACTCCAGAGAATCAAGGGATTTTAAAGGTCTATAAACCAACTTCCGATGAATTGGCTAGCGACATTAGAAAAGCCGTTATTATTTACTTAAAAAACAAATACAATGATTAAAAAGATTGTAAAAACCATTTTAGTCCTAGGGCTCATTGCTCTTATAGTGATGCAGTTTATACGTCCAGATAAAAATAGTGAAGGCTATGAGTCTATCGCTGTTTTTGAAGTTGAAACAAAACCCACCCAAGAGGTAACTCAACTATTAAAAACGCACTGCTACGACTGTCATAGCAACCAAACAAGATATCCTTGGTATGGAGAAATTGCGCCATTTTCTTATTGGTTAGCAGATCATATTAAACATGGAAAAGAAGAACTTAATTTTTCCGATTGGGCTTCTTATTCTGTGAAACGTAAGGATCACAAGCTAGATGAGGTTATAGAAGAGGTGGAAGAAGGGCATATGCCTTTGGATTCGTACACCTGGATACATGGTACCCTAACCGAAGAGGAAAAAACCACACTTATTCAATGGGCTGGTTTGGCGCGATTACGATATCAAGAAGAAATGCAATCTACTGGAAACTAATAGCTTCAAAATTTAACATAAAGTTTATTTAAATTTAATCTAAATAAACTTGCCTATTCTGTTTTTCAATTTTATTTTTGCCACTGAAATTAAACACTATTTATATTCAGTCTAAATAAAAACAATAAAAAACATAACCTACCTATTAGCACTATTCATCTGCGTGACTGCAAGCGCACAAACTGTTCAGGATTCTATAACTTTCGACCCGCAGAAACAAGTAAATGCTGCTCAACGAATTTTATCCGGAAATTATGGTAAATCTGTTACCGTTGGAGCTTATGCCGAAGCCACGTATAATCAACCTGAAGCCTCAAACGGGGAACTAGATATTCAACGTATGGTATTACTTTTTGGATATAAATTCAATGAGAAGACGCAATTTGTAACAGAAATTGAAGTAGAGCATGTTGAAGAAATTTTTGTTGAACAAGCTTTTGTAAACTATAGTGTTGGTGATAACATAAGTCTTCGTGGAGGATTAATGCTTGTGCCTATGGGAATTATTAATGAATTTCATGAGCCTACTACTTTTAATGGCGTAGAACGCCCCGCTTTGGATAATGTGATTATCCCGACTACGTGGCGTGAACTTGGTGTTGGGGTAACAGGTCGTTTTCCCGATGCTTCTTTGGGATATCAAGCCTACATATTTAACGGATTTAAAAGTGCCGACGCCGATGGCGAGGGTGGTGTTTCTGGTGTAATTAAAGGAAGTAACGGTCTTCGAAGTGGACGCCAAAAAGGTATTCGTTCAACAGTAAATTCACCTACTTTCTCGGCTAAATTAGATTACTACGGACTTCCAGGGTTGCGATTAGGTCTATCGGGATATGTAGGAGATACACAGGCTGACGAAGAAATAGAAGATAATGATGGAGCTACTGTAGGAGTTGCGATGGTTGGGCTGGATGCGCGATACGCTTTTCAACAGTTTAGCGCTCGTGGACAATTAGTTTATGCGTCATTGAGTGGTTCTGAAGCATATAATACATTAACAGAACGTGATTTAGGAAGTGCCCTATTTGGTTATTATGCCGAAGTAGGATACAATTTATTACCCATTACCGCGAAACAACGATTGGTTGCTTTTGCCCGATATGAAAATTACGATACGCATGCAGCAACCGAAGGTGATTTAGTGGAGAATGATGCCTTTAATAGAACCGATGTAACAACAGGATTAAGTTACCATATTGCTCCAGGTGTTGTAGTTAAAGGAGATTATCAGTTTCGAAGTAATAAGGCAAGTGGAAGTGATGTAAAAGATAGACTCAACTTCGGTCTGGGAGTTTGGTTCTAATTTTTAAGTGTGATTAGCCAATTACCCTTTACTCAATGTAAAGGGTTTCTGGCTTTTAAATAATTAGTGTAAGGCGCAGTTGGAAGCGTTAAATTTTAAATACTTTTGTACCATGATTAAAAAAGTGAGTTTATTGGGTTTATGTGCCTTCATTTTTATGGCCTTTGCGATGAATGAAAAGATTGAAAAAAAGGCAGTAAAGGTGATGGTGAAACATTTCGAAACCAAAAACATTTCTATGGAGCCATTGCTTATTTCTGAAGCAGCTAATTTGGAAACTCCATCAGAGTTTGGAAAGAAAAACTTTTTTAAGATTGTATCGAATGATACTTTTTTGGGGTATGGCTACATTGGTAACGCACCAAGTAAAACGGCAACCTTTGACTATTTGGTATTATTTGACAATGACTTTATTGTAACTAAAAGTAAAGTCCTAATTTATCGGGAGGAATACGGTGGAGAAATTGGAAGCAAAAGATGGCTTAAACAGTTTTTAGGAACGTCATCAGAGACTCCAGAATTAGTATATCAAAAAGATATCATACCTATAAGTGGCGCAACTATATCGGTGCGATCAATGACTCAAGCTATGAATGATCTTTTAAAGAGTATCGGTGTACTACAAAAACAGAATCTTTTATAAATGAAATGGGATGGCTTTATATCTACACTGCCTAGCTATATTAAGTCATTTATAGCTGCGTTTGTAGTTGTTTTGAGTATTGGCTACTTCACGGGGCTTACTTTTGTTCGCCAAACAGATACTGTGACTCCAGATGGTATCGAAGAGAATTACCTCGGTAATGAAGAAATTGAAGATGTTGAAGTAATGAAGTTCAAAAAAGGCGATCGTGAAATGCTTACCATTTTACACACCCATATCCTCTCTATTTCATTTATTTTCTTTTTACTTGGCGGCTTGGTTAGCATTACCGCCTTACCAAAAAAATGGAAGCACTTTTTGATGGTAGAACCCTTTGTTTCTATCTTGCTTACGTTTGGCGGAATTTACCTTATGTGGTCCGGTATTTCTTGGATGAAATACGTGGTTATGATCTCTGGGACCTTAATGACAATTGTTTATATTGTTTCTGCAGGCGTTGTTTTAACAGCTCTCTTTAGGCGTAAGCGTATTTAGCGGTTATCATTTTCTATTAATTGATATACTATCTCGCGAATTAGCCGTATATTTGCACGCAATTAAACGGTAACCGTTTCGGTTTCTTCGGAACAAAATTTAATTGCGATGACTGCACACAATAACAAAATTCTAGGCGAAGGTTTAACGTATGACGATGTACTTTTGGTACCTGCGTTTTCTGAAGTACTGCCCAGAGAAGTATCTATTCAAACCAAGTTTTCTAGAAATATTACCTTAAATGTTCCAATCGTATCTGCCGCTATGGATACAGTGACCGAAAGTGCTATGGCTATCGCAATGGCTCGTGAGGGCGGTATTGGAGTGTTGCATAAAAATATGACGGCAGAACAGCAGGCAGCCGAAGTGCGTAAAGTAAAGCGCGCAGAAAGTGGGATGATTTTAGATCCAGTAACGCTCAAAAAAGACAATACTGTTGGAGATGCACAAAACACAATGCGTGAATATAGTATTGGAGGAATCCCCATTATTGATGATGGAGGGAAGCTTATTGGAATTGTAACAAATCGTGATCTCCGCTTTGAAAAAGATTATGATCGCCAGTTGAGCGAAGTAATGACTTCCGAAAATCTAGTGACGGTAGATCACGGCACTTCGTTGAAAGACGCAGAAATTATTCTTCAAGAAAATAAAATTGAAAAATTACCAGTTGTCGAGAATGACGGTACGTTGTTAGGACTTATCACATTCCGTGATATTACCAAGCTTACGTTAAAGCCCATCGCCAACAAAGATACATATGGCCGACTTCGTGTTGCTGCCGCTTTAGGTGTGACGCACGATGCGGTAGATCGAGCGAGAGCCTTGGTAAACGCCCAAGTCGATGCTGTGATTATAGATACAGCTCATGGGCATACCAAAGGAGTGGTGAGTGTTTTAAAAGAAGTGAAAAAAGAATTTCCAAAGTTGGAAGTGGTTGTAGGAAATATAGCTACCGCAGATGCCGCAAAGTATTTAGTAGAAGCAGGAGCTGATGCGGTTAAAGTAGGAATCGGACCAGGATCTATTTGTACCACTCGTGTAGTAGCGGGTGTTGGTTTCCCACAATTCTCAGCCGTATTAGAAGTAGCCGCAGCGATTAAAGGGAGTGGAGTGCCCGTTATTGCCGATGGCGGAATTCGTTACACTGGAGATATTCCTAAAGCTATTGCTGCTGGAGCAGATAGCGTCATGCTAGGTTCCCTGTTAGCAGGAACGAAAGAATCTCCAGGTGAAACCATTATTTACGAAGGACGAAAATTTAAATCATACCGTGGTATGGGAAGTGTGGAGGCAATGAAGCAAGGTTCTAAAGATCGATACTTTCAAGATGTTGAAGACGATATTAAAAAGTTAGTTCCCGAAGGAATTGTTGGTCGAGTACCATACAAAGGCGAACTAGTTGAGAGTATGACGCAATTTATAGGTGGATTAAGAGCTGGAATGGGGTATTGTGGGTCGAAAGATATCGATACCTTAAAAGATACAGGGCGTTTTGTGAAGATTACCGCTTCCGGTATTAACGAGAGCCATCCACATGATGTTACCATCACAAAAGAGGCACCAAATTATTCGAGATAGTTTAAACCAAGTGTAAACAATAAGAGCTTCCAATTGGAAGCTCTTATTGTTTATTGAAGTAATGATTTACTCACCTTCTTTCAATTCTATGCCCAATGCTTTCATAACACCTAACGTAAGATCGAATCGATTGTCCGTATAAATTAGGTTGGTATTACGTTGAAAAATTTGCGTATACCCTTCGGCTTTTGCTATTTTTTCAAGTTCTACACCAATTTTATTGTACAAAGGTTGTAGCAACTCTTGTCTCTTAAGAGTGATTAACTGAGTTGCATTTTGGTTGTACTTGTTGATGTCTTCTTCCATCGCGATGATAGCTTCTTGTTTCTCTTTACGCTGAAGAATAGTAAGGCTAGATTCTTGTTCTTGATAGCTTTTAATAGCAGCTTCGTAGGTAGCTACTTTCCCCTTTAATTCATCTTCTAGGGTTTTACCGTACGCATCTACACCTTCCTGTACAGATGTTAATTCAGGCATTTTAGACATGATAAAGTCGATGTCGATACTTCCAACTTTGGTCTGTGCAATTCCTGATATACAGACAAATAAAAAAGCGAATTTTAAAAATTTCATAGGATATGTGGTTTATTTCGGCGCAATAATACTATAAAAATATCTTTCTATAAAGCAATTGCTAAATTTCAAGCACCGAGATCTTATTAATTAACAAATCATTCAGAATCAATTAAGATGCCAAGATGAACCAGGTACTCAAGTAGGAAGTTCAGAAAAACCAAAAAAATCAATTACAGCCTACTATTTACAAGGGGTATTATCCATTATATAACTGACCTCTATGCGGCTTGAGTCGTTCGCGTAAATCGTTCATCCAATTTTTATCTACTACCCAGAATGCCATGCTATACATTTCAGAAATCGTCTCTACTTCACAAAGCGTAGTTTCAATTCCTTCTGTAGTTCCAAATTCTTTGAGATGAACCACATGATGTTCGGCTGTTTTCTGAGCGTTAGGCCCTCGAAATTCCCAGATTAGTTTAACACGTTCCATTACGACTCTTCAGATACGGAGGTTCCATTTTCGGCAAAGCTCTTAAAATCGTTTAAGTATTTCAACGATTGTTTTTTAAAGGCTCCTGGCATTAAGAAAGCCATCATTTTCATACCGAAGCCACTAAATTTGAATTCAGTTTCGCTAGTCCATTTGGTTTTACCTCCATCGAGCTCTTGAAAATTATTCTTTTGCATATTGTAAACATTCTTGGCGGTGTAGCTAGCATGAAAGCTTTCTGGAAAATTATTTTTAACAATCGTTTCGGTGAGTGCCATTTCACGTTTCCCCATTTTATAATGCAGTTCCATTTGAGCACCTTCTTGTCCAGGTGTGCCTTCTAGCATTTCATATTTTTGGAGTCCGCGCTGCCAATGTTTCATGTTTTCTGCACTATCTAATTTGCGGATCACCTCCTCTCGAGGGAGGTCAATGATAATTTCGCTGGTGTACTTCATGATGAGGTTGTTTTTATAGATTTCTAAAATACGTCTTTTTTGAAAAATAGATATGAAGAAACTTCATGACCTATAGATTTGTTAATCTACTTGTCTAACCCCTCATTTTTGTTATTTTTGCCAAATTCTAGCACCAAAAAATAAATCCATTTTTTATGAATAAACAAGCATTGTTTTTAGGCTTATTTTTCACAGTATTATCCTTATTCGCTCAAAAGAAAAAGGATGTATTACTTACAGTGGGAGATACTCCTGTTTTGGCTTCAGAATTTAAACGAGTGTACGAGAAAAATTTGGACTTGGTACAAGACGAATCTCAGAAGAGTGTAGATGGTTATTTACAACTTTTTATTGACTATAAATTGAAAGTAGCAGAGGCATACGACCAGAAATTACATGAGGATCCAACCTACGTTAAAGAATTTGCCCAATATCAAGATCAGTTAGCTCGCACCTATATTTATGAAGATAAAGTAACTGAAGAGCTAGCTAGAGAAGTTTTTAAACGAGGTTTAGAAGAGGTGAACGTAGATCATATTTTGGTGCGATCTTCTTTTAATGACAATGCCCAAGATACTCTTAAAGCCTATCAAAAAATAACCGATATCCGAAAAAAAGCACTTGCGGGTGAAGATTTCACCACCCTAGCCAAAACCTATTCAGAAGAACCGGGGGCCAAAGAACGTGCTGGGAAATTGGGGTGGTTTTCTGCATTCGCAATGGTGCATCCTTTTGAAGATATGGCCTACAAAACAGGGGTTGGTGAAATTTCTGAAATCGTTAGAACTTCTTTCGGTTATCACGTGTTAAAAGTTATAGACCGTAGAAAACGTGAGCCAGAGATTACAGTTTCTCATATCATGGTTTCAGATAATGACAGCAAGCGTACTTTTGATCCGAAAGAACGAATAAACGAGTTGTACAACTTACTTCAACAAGGTGAATCTTTTGAAAGTGTAGCAAAACAATATTCCGACGATAAGAATTCGGCCAAAAACGGTGGGAAGTTACGCCGGTTTGGAAAAGGCGATTTACGTTCGGTTAAGTTTGCAGAAGCAGCTTACGGACTTAAAAATATTGGAGATATAACACAACCATTGAAGTCGGAATTTGGTTGGCATATTATTCGTCTAGAAGAAAAGCATTCAGCTCCTACCTTTGAGGATAAGAAAGATGAATTAGAGAAAAAAGTACAGCAGGGTACTCGTGCAAAACTAGTGACGGCTGCAATAAACAATCAAATAAAGGACAAGTACGGATTTAAGAAAGGAGTTACTTATAACGAGTACTTTCAGATTTTAGTAACCGATTCAGTCGTGAAACGCAATTGGATCTATGATACACCTATTCCGAAGCAAGAAAACAAAACTATGTTTACGATAGGAGATAAAGATTATACCTATCACGATTTTGCATCCTTTATTGAAGTACGTCAAAAAAAGGGCAAAATGGCTAATAATAAGGCCGAAGTATTGCGCATCTTCAATGAAGAGTTTGAAACAAAGTCGTTAAAGGATTATTTCAAAAATAAGTTGGAAGAGGAGAATGATGAATACGCTGGTGTGATTAGCGAATACCGTGATGGATTACTCATTTTTGAAGTTATGGCTCAGAATGTTTGGAATAAGGCCAAGAATGATTCGGTTGGACTAGATGTTTATTTTAAAAAGAATCAAAATGCATATCGATGGAAACAGCGTGTAGAAGCAGTAGTCGTTTCCAGTACTTCAAAGGATATTGCTATAGAGGCAGCGCAATTGTTACAAGCCGATACCTCTTCTGAAGAGTTGAAAGAAAAGCTGAATACTGCTGAAAAAACAAATGTGATTGTTTCTAAAGGGAAATACGAAATTGGTGATGATGCACTTCCTGACAATTTTAAGACGAAAAAAGGCGTTTCTGAAGTATATCAACAAAACGATACATTTATTGTGGTTAAAGTGCTTAGTTTAATACCAGCTGGAGTAAAATCATTGCCAGATGTGCGAGGTAAAGTTTTAAGTGCCTATCAAGAGCAAATTGAAACCAACTGGTTACAATCCTTGCGTAAAAAATACGATGTGAAAGTGAACAAAAAAACACTAAAAAAAATCAAGAAATCCTTTAAAAATTAATGCGTAACTGTCTAGCTCTCTTATTGGTTTTCTCTTTGGTTTCTTGTGACTACTTCAAGCAAGAATCTAACGGAACCCCAGTGGCAAGAGTGAACGACAGTTATTTATACGAAAGCGATATTGCATCCTTGGTAACAGATTCTGCCACACCTGAGGACAGTGCTAGTATTGTAAATAATTATATTACTCGTTGGGCTACGCAACAATTACTTATAGATCAAGCAAAGATTAACCTTCCCGAGGCCGAGTTGCAAAACTACGAACGATTGGTGCAAGATTATCAAGCCGATTTGTATACAGAAGCTTATAAGAGTGTAATTGTGAGCAAACAATTAGATAGCACTGTTACACAAGCAGAGTCTCAACAGTTTTATGAGGCAAACAAAGAGAACTTCAAATTGAATGAACCGTTATATCGAGTTCGGTATATTCAGGTGGAAGAGGAGTTTACAAATGTTGCAGCTATAGGTCAAAAATTAGATCGTTTCTCTGAAGAAGACCAAGAAGAGCTTTATTCATTAAGCATACAGTTTACGGCTCATAGTTTTAACGACTCACTATGGGTGAAACAAGAAACCTTGCTGGAGGCCATCCCTGCTTTGGTTGCTAAAAGTGAGCAAGTGTTAAAAAAATCAAATTTTGCACGACTACAAGATTCATTAGGCCTATATTTGGTGAAAATTCAAGATAAGTTAGTTACCAATGATATTGCACCTCTGTCCTACGTGCAGCCTACTATTACACAGATTATATTAAACAAAAGAAAGCTTGAACTTATCAAGAAACTGGAAAAAGATATTACGAAAGATGCGATTAAAAACAAAAGCTTTGAAACCTATCCACAAAATTAATTTATATACCCTATTGCTCTTGCTAGCAAGTACCTCCTTGTTTGCGCAAGAAGTAGAAACAGTAGATGCTAATGGTGTTGTAACACCTATTGAAGATGAGGCCGCAATGGCAGTTCAAAAGGACACAGTAAAACCATTTAAGAAGTTTAAAGCTGAAGGAGTAACTGCCGTGGTTGGTAATTATGTGGTTTTAGATAGTGACATTGATAAGAGTTATGTCGAATTAAAGCAACAGGGAGTATCTATAGAAGGGATTACTCGTTGCCAATTGCTCGGTAAACTTATGGAAGACAAATTGTATGCACATCAGGCTAAATTAGATAGTATCTTGGTTCCATATGTTGAGATTAATGGTCGAATCGATCAGCAAATCCAATTTATGGTGAGCGAGCTTGGAAGTGAAGAAAAAGTAGCGCAATATTATAGAAAAGACGATATTTCTGAATTGAGAAAGGAATTATTTGAAGTTAATAAAACGATAGAGCTAGCTAGATTGATGCAGCAAAAAGTGGTTGAAAATGTAGAAATCACACCTGAAGAGGTACGTGAGTTTTTCTTTTCTATTTCGGAAGATGAGCGTCCTACGTTTAGTGCCGAAGTTGAGGTGGCTCAAATTATTGTAGAGCCAGAAGTAACGGCAGAAGCAGAGCAAGCTGTTATTGGTCGCCTAAATGAGTTTAGACGCGATATCATAGAGAATGGTGTAAGTTTCGCCTCAAAAGCAGTGTTGTACTCTCAAGACGGTAGTAAAACTAAGGGTGGATTAATTCCTGGTATTCGAAAAAACTCTCCGTACGCAAAGGAGTTTAAAGATGTTGCTTTTTCTTTATTAGAAGGTGAAGTTAGTGAGCCGTTCGAAACAGAATTTGGCTATCACATTCTAACGGTAGATAAAATTAGGGGTCAGGAAATTGATGTAAGACACATTATACTTTTCCCAGAAGTAACGCAGGCAACTATCGATAAAGCACGAACAAAAATTGATAGTGTGCGCACCCAGGTTGTAGACGGTAATTTGACATTTGCTGAAGCGGCACAACAGTTCTCAGATCAGACCGAAACTCGTAACAACGGAGGTCAATTAGTAAATCCTGTGAGTTTCGATACGCGTTTCGATCTTACCAAAATGGATCCAACGCTGAGTGCTCAAGTATATAACTTAAAAGAAGGAGAAGTTTCTCGTGTTTTTACCGATCGTGATTATACAGGGAAGAGTAAGTTTAAGATTCTTACCATCACCAAGCGATTTGATGAACATAAAGCCGATTATGTAAAGGACTATGAGAAAATTCAAGAACTTGCATTGAAAGAAAAACAAATTAGAGCCATTGGGAAATGGCAAAACAAAAAAATTAAGGATACTTATATCAACGTAAATCGCGATTATCAGGATTGTGAATTTACCAGTAACTGGGTTAAAAATTAAACCTACCTCGTACTTTTCCTAGTATAACTAAAACCCAATCAACCTATGAGTGACGTAGCAGCTGTAGAACAACTTGTAACCAAATACAATGCCTTAAGGCAGGAGATTAAAAAAGTAATTGTTGGTCAAGATGATGTCGTAGAACAGGTGTTACTAGCTATTTTTTCTGGAGGTCATGCCTTGTTAATTGGTGTTCCTGGTTTAGCAAAAACCTTACTTGTAAATACGGTGGCTGGAGCCTTGGGCTTGCAGTTTAAGCGTATACAGTTTACGCCAGATCTAATGCCAAGTGATATCTTGGGTTCTGAAATTTTAGATAATAATAGAGAGTTTAAATTTATAAAAGGACCCATTTTTTCTAACATCATTTTAGCCGATGAGATTAACCGTACACCGCCTAAAACGCAAGCCGCTTTGTTAGAAGCTATGCAAGAACGTGCTGTGACAGTAGCGGGACATCATTATAAATTAGACTTACCTTACTTTGTATTAGCGACTCAAAATCCGATTGAGCAGGAGGGAACGTATCCATTGCCAGAGGCACAGTTAGACCGCTTTATGTTTGCAGTAAATTTGGACTATCCTAGTTTTACTGAAGAGGTTGAAGTAGTGAAAACAACTACCATGGGAGAAACTCAAAGTGTAAATGCTTTGTTTACAACTCAAGAAATCATAGATTTTCAGCAAGTTATTCGACGCATACCAGTAGCCGATAATGTCATTGAATATGCGGTAACTATGGTTGGTAAAACGAGACCAAAGAGTCAGGCAGCGACCGAAATGGTTAAGAATTATATCGATTGGGGAGCTGGACCTCGTGCATCTCAAAACTTGATCTTAGGTGCAAAAGCGCATGCCGCCCTTCGCGGAAAGTTTTCGCCAGATATTGAGGATGTTCAACGAGTGGCTGTAGGTATTTTGAGACATCGACTCATAAAGAATTACAAAGCCGAAGCAGAAGGTCTTACCATAGAAGAGATTATCACAAGCTTGTTTTAATTCACTAACTTCGTTGGCTGATTATGCCTTTCAGCAACGTACCAAAAACTCCAAAGAAAAGAAGCATTGGTCTGGATGTAGCCAGAACCATTGCCATTTTGCTGGTACTATTTGCACATACATATTGGATAAGCGATAATTACCCGAAGATCATTTATTACGCCATGCGTTTAAGTGGGACAATAGGCGTAGAGGTGTTCTTTATTATTAGCGGATTTTTAATTGGTCGCATTGTAAAAAGGGAAATATTAAAACCTGATTTCTCATTTTCCAACATTAAATATTTTCTCTTTAGAAGGTGGTTTCGAACCTTCCCAAATTATTACTTCATACTATTTGTAAATATTGCTATCTGGTATGCTTTCTACAATGAGCTGCCACCGAAGCTCTACAAGTACTTTATTTATATTCAAAACTTCAGTGAAACCTCCTTGCCCTTTTATCGCATCTCATGGAGTTTGGCAGTGGAGCAGTTCTCTTATATTCTAGGGCCCGTATTATTGTATGTATTGATACGACTTTTTCCGAAGAAGAATAGAGAGCGTTTTTTTTTATATGTGACACTATTCATTATTGCTTGTTTTACAGCAACAAAAGTTCACTTTTATTATACCCATCAATTAGCAGATATTTATGAGTGGAATGAGTCTATTCGGAAAGTACTCATCTATCGTTTGGATATTGTTTATTATGGATTTCTTCTTAGATATATTTACGACAAACGAGAAACCATACTAACCAAATACCAATATCCATTATTGATGCTAGGTTTATCGATCATTGCATGTTTACACGTATTTAGGCAATTGTTAGGTATTACGGTGGCCGACATGCCTTTTTTTATGATTGTACTCTATTTGCCATTTAATTCCTTGGGCGTGGCTTGCACAATGCCTTATCTCATCAATATGGAGATTAAATCAAAGCCTTTGGAAAAGTTTGTAACCACCATAAGTCTTATTTCATATTCACTTTACCTTTTACATTACACTATCATACTGCATACAATGAAAGAATTGTATCCTTCCGATGAGCTTACCGGATTTTCGCTTTGGGCATATACCTTCCTTTATTGGGGTCTTACCATTTTATTGTCATACCTGTTGTTTCGATTTTATGAAAAACCACTTACTGATCTCAGAGATTCTCCAAAGATGAAACGACTTTTAGGCAGAGATTGATTTTTAAATCCTCAATTTTTCGTATTAAAAATTGAATAATTGCTAATATTATACACGAATAATTCATATTCATTGAATAATTGTTACAAATAACTGTAATTCATTGAGGTGTTTTTAATTTATCTTAAATTTTTGTAATTTCGCAACTCGTTTCAGTGAAATACTGCAAACCCTAATAATACATCCAAAAAAAGAAATAATAGAACTATGGCTTTCGATATAGAAATGATCAAAAATATGTACGCCCAAATGCCCGAGCGTGTGGATAAAGCACGTGAATTGGTTGGTCGTCCTTTAACACTTTCTGAAAAAATATTATACAATCACTTGTGGGACAAAATGCCTGCTACTCCATATACACGTGGAAAGGATTATGTAGATTTTGCACCAGACCGCATTGCCTGTCAGGATGCGACAGCTCAGATGGCTCTTTTGCAGTTTATGCAGGCTGGGAAAAGCAAAGTGGCAGTGCCTACTACGGTTCACTGTGATCATTTAATTCAAGCGAAAGAAGGAGCGAGCAAAGATTTAAAACGCGCCAACGAAACGAGTAATGAGGTATTCGACTTTTTAGCTTCAGTTTCTAATAAATATGGAATTGGTTTTTGGGAGCCAGGAGCGGGAATTATTCATCAAGTAGTGCTAGAAAACTATGCTTTTCCTGGCGGGATGATGATTGGTACCGATTCACATACAGTGAATGCAGGTGGTCTAGGTATGGTCGCTATTGGAGTAGGGGGAGCAGATGCTGTAGATGTAATGGCAGGAATGGCTTGGGAACTTAAATTTCCGAAACTTATTGGTGTAAGATTAACTGGAAAGCTATCTGGCTGGACAGCACCAAAGGATGTAATCTTAAAAGTGGCTGAAATCTTAACGGTTAAAGGTGGAACGGGAGCCATTGTAGAATACTTTGGGCCTGGAGCACTTTCCATGTCATGTACAGGTAAAGGAACCATCTGTAATATGGGTGCCGAAATAGGAGCTACCACTTCAACTTTTGGATACGACGAGTCTATGGAGCGTTATCTACGAGCTACCGATCGTGAAGATGTTGCCGATGCAGCCAATCAAGTAAAAGATTATTTAACAGCCGATGCTGAGGTATACGCTAATCCTGAACAATATTTCGATCAAGTTATCGATATTAATCTTTCTGAATTAGGACCTCTTTTAAATGGTCCGTTTACGCCAGATTTATCAACAACTGTGGGGTCTGATATGACCTCAAAAGCAACTGATAACGGATGGCCTTTAACGGTAGAATGGGGGCTTATTGGGTCTTGTACCAATTCAAGTTATGAAGATTTATCACGCGCTTCGTCCATTGCTCAACAAGCCTTGGACAAAGGACTGAAGACAAAGGCCGAATTTGGAATTAACCCAGGGTCTGAACAAGTGCGTTACACAGCCGAACGTGATGGTATACTACAAGTTTTTGAAAAACTGGATGCCAAGATATTTACCAATGCTTGTGGACCTTGTATTGGTCAGTGGGCACGCTATGAAGATCCTAAGAATGCCCCTAAAAATAGTATTGTGCATTCGTTTAACCGCAACTTTGCGAAGCGCGCAGACGGAAATCCAAATACGCATGCTTTTGTGGCATCACCCGAGATCACTGCGGCAATCGCTATCGCAGGCCGTTTAGACTTCAATCCGTTAACCGATTCTTTGTTAAATGAAGATGGTGATGAGGTAATGTTCGAAGAACCTACTGGATGGGAATTACCTCCTAAAGGTTTCGAAGTAAAAGAAAATGGATATGTTGCCCCAATGGAAGATGGTAGTGGTATTACCATTAATGTGAGTCCAACAAGCGAGCGTTTAGAGCTCCTTACACCGTTTAAGCCTATTGAAGATGACGAATTACAAGGTGCTAAATTATTGATTAAAGCTTTTGGTAAATGTACCACAGATCATATTTCTATGGCAGGGCCGTGGTTGCGCTATAGAGGACATTTGGATAACATCTCAAACAACTGTTTAATTGGAGCTGTAAATGCGTATAATAAGAAAACGAACTTTGTCAAGAGTCAGTTAGACGGAGAATATGGTGGTGTTCCAGATACCCAAAGAGCTTACAAAGCTAAAGGAATAAGAACCATTGTTGTAGGAGATCACAATTATGGTGAAGGTTCTTCTCGTGAGCATGCAGCTATGGAACCAAGACATCTTGGAGTTGCGGCAGTATTGGTAAAGAGTTTTGCTCGTATTCACGAAACGAACTTGAAAAAGCAAGGGATGTTAGGGTTGACATTTGCCAATGAATCAGATTACGATTTGATCCAAGAGGATGACACGTTCAACTTTGTGGATATTGCAGATTTTGCTCCAGGAAAGCCATTAACTATTGAAGTAGTTCATGCCGATGGAAGCACCGATACAGTTATGGCAAATCATACGTACAATGAAGCTCAGATTGAGTGGTACCGAGAAGGTTCTGCATTAAACTTGATCAAGAAGCAGAATGCGTAAACATATATTTTAAGACAAATAAAAACTCCCACCGATTAAGTGGGAGTTTTTTGTTTTAATAGCTGTTTTTAATCCATTGATAGGGTTTGCGTTTTACCCAATTACCTCTCGTGAAATCTGGGAAATCTTGTGCTTCACCTCCATTAGCAATAGACACTTCCGAAAGTGGAGTAATTGCGCTCCATGCCGCCGCATCATACGCATCCATTGGTGGAGCTATATTTTGTTTGGCCGATTCGACAAAGGCTTGCAACACAAAAAAGTCCATACCACCATGCCCTGACCCCGCTGCATAATCTCCAAACTTTTGCCATAGCGGATGATCGTACTTTTGGATCCAAGGAGCGGCTTCGTCCCAACGGTGTGGTTTTTCTGCTTTTCCTTCAATGTAAATCCTGCTTCCATCTACTTCCCAAATCCCTTCACTCCCTTGTACACGGAATCCAAGAGAATAGGGTCTTGGTGAATTACAGTCATGTGTAACAATAATGGTTTCGTCATTAGCTGTTTCTATCATAGAAGTAATAATATCTCCTTGTTTAAATTTCAGTTTGGCATTGGGGTGATTGGCTCCACCATTTTTAACAATGTAGTTGTGTAAACCAACGCCCTTTGTGGCCATGGATGAAATAGATACAAAGCGGTTGCCTCTATTGATATCACACATGGTGGCGATAGGACCTACTCCGTGAGTTGGATATACATCGGCATTCCTTAAAAGGGAATGTTGTGTTCTCCAAGCAGACTCCGAAATTCCTTTATCACCAAATTCCACGCCTTTTCCATAGGCAGTCTTTCCATCATTTAATTTTACAAAGCGCAAATCATGTTGGTATCCACAACGAAAATGAAGCAGTTCTCCAAATATATTTTGTTTTACCATGTTTAGAACAGCCATAATATCACGCCTGTAACATACGTTTTCCAAAATCATTAGATGCGAGCCCGTTTTTTCATGGGTATTAACCAAGTCCCAACACTCTTCCATGGTATTGGCAGCAGAGACTTCTAAACCAGTATACTTGCCTGCCAACATCGCATCTTTTGCCATACGAGTATGCCATAACCACGGCGTTGAGATAATAACGGCATCTACATTTGCCAATTCGAGCAAGTTGCGATAATCGTATTCATCTTTCGCAAAAACGGCTGGCTTTTTTTGACCGGCTTTTTTAATTAAATCTAAAGCGATTACATTTCGGCGTTCATCGATGTCGCAAATGGCAGTAATGTTTACATCATCTCGAAGTAAACAATTATTTAAATGATTGGTTCCGCGCAGTCCAACCCCAATTAAACCGACGTTGAGTTTTTCTTTTGTAGCAATTGTAGCTCCCAGTGAAAGGCTAGGGGCCAACATGACACCAGTGCCTATTAAGCTTGTTTGTTTGATAAATTTTCTTCTTGAGCTCATGGTTGATCTATAATGAATTGATTATAAATGTATAATTTTTATTAGCAATCGTACATATTTGGTCTTCAAATAAAATAATGTGTAATAATTTGTCGTTCTCTGTAAGTTCCCTGCAGCTACTACGACGTAAAATGGAACTAACAATAAACGATCTATGAAATCTTTCTGGATTTTTGAAGACGTCAATCTTTTTAGTATGCTGTGCCCTCATAAGTTTAAAGCCTACAAGGCGGCTCATGAGTTTCATACCTACAAAAAGCAAGACTATATCTATTTCGAAGAAGATGCCGCCCAGAGCGTTTATCTCATCGAAAAAGGCAAAGTAAAAGTGGGCTACTATACCGAGGACGGTCAAGAAGTGATTAAAGCTATTTTGTCTAAAGGTGAACTTTTTGGTGAAAAAGCTATTCTTGGAGAAGAAAGGCGTGACGAATTCGCTATGTCTGTAGACAATAGAACTTCAATTTGTCCAGTTGGTGTAGATACCATGCATGAACTTATGCGTGATAATCGCTCCTTTAGTTTTCGAATTTATAAGTTGATTGGTTTCAGAATAAAAAGACTTGAGCGTAGACTCGAAATGATTCTTTTTAAAGATGCCGAAACTCGTGTAGATGAGTTTCTAAAGGAACTAGCCGATCAATATGGTTATTGCTGCCCAAAGACGGGAGATACAGTAATTAAACATCCCTATACTCAAAAGGATATTGCCCATCTTATTGGAACTTCCCGCCCTACCTTTAATTCGATCATGAATAAATTTCGAGAAGCAAATCGAATTGATTTTAGCAGAAATGAAATTCGTTTAAAATTCTCAGCTTAGTGTCAGTCGTACGACAACTAAAAAAATGTGCATGAAATAGGCCTACCTATTAATTTAAAAATTGACACTATGAAAAACCTAATGTTAGGACTATTGTCCTGTGTATTCCTATTTGCATCATGTAGTAACGACGATGATAATGGCAATAACAACACCGACTCAAATTTAACATTGAACCTCACTGGCCTGGAAGACTTAGGCTCCGATTTTGCTTACGAAGGATGGATTATTGTAGACGGAGTTCCCATATCCACAGGAACATTTACAGTGGATAGCTCAGGAACGCTTTCTACTTCAAGTTTTACGGTAGACACTACTGCACTTGCTGCTGCAACCAAATTTGTTTTATCTGTAGAACCCAATCCAGATCCAGATCCGTTGCCATCCGATCAAAAGATGTTAGCAGGTGATTTTGATGGAGATTCGGCCACAGTAAATACAAGTACAGAACCAGCTGTGGGTGATTACAGTAATGCTGCGGGAACGTTCTTTTTGAGAACTCCGACCGATGAACCTGCTGGATCTGCAAACAACGGTAACGATCAGTATGGAGTGTGGTTTGGATTACCAGGAGTTCCTCCCACTTCAAATTTAACGCTCCCTACATTACCTAATGGATGGACTTATGAAGGTTGGGTGATTGGCGATTCTGGCCCGTTATCGACAGGAAAGTTTTTAAACTTTGATGAATTCGATGACAATGCTGGAGCGGCGACTAGTTTTGGTGGCACCGAACAATTAGGCCCCACCTTACCAGGAGAAGATTTTTTTAACAATGCGCCAGGAGGTGAAACGTTTCCGTTAGATATACGCGGCAGAACTATTGTTATTAGTATAGAACCAGTGCCGGATAACAGTTCAGCTCCATTTGTGTTAAAACCATTGAGTGCCGCTGCTGGTAATGACACGGCTCCCGCTTCATATCCTTTTAGTTTAAATCTGAATTCTTTTCCGGAGGGAACAGTTTCTAGATAATTAATATTTTGTTTATTTGGAACGTGATTACACAAGGAAACTTTGTGTTGTCACGTTCTTTTAATTATACTTCCTAAATGGTAAAATTTATTAAAAAGAATTGGCAAAATGTCCTTTGGGGGACTCTAATCGTTTTGCTTTTTATTCCCCAAACCGGTTTTCCGATAAAGGTTTTTTTTAATCGATTACTTTCATTTAGTCCATCTGAAGTAACTGAAGATAATCGAGCTTCTTTATCAACTTATAATTGGAGTTTATACGATTTAAATGCCAATGGAGTCAATTTTGATAGTGCCAAAGGAAAGGTGACTGTAGTGAATAGTTGGGCCACTTGGTGTCCACCTTGCGTAGCTGAAATGCCTTCTTTGCAACGTTTGTATGATGCGTATGGTGACCGAGTTGCATTTTATTTTGTATCGAATGAAACACCCGAAAAGTTACATCGGTTTATGAATAAAAAAGGATATGATTTTCCGGTTTATATTTCAAAGGGAATGGCTCCTGAAAATCTTTCAAGTAATTCATTGCCTACCACCTATGTTATCTCAAAACAAGGCAAGATTTTAATCGAAAAGACGGGAGCAGCAGATTGGGATACCGAATCCACTAAAAAGCTACTGGATAGGTTATTAGCAGAATAGGATACTGTTAAATCTCTTATAAAGTTCGGTAATTGATTTTTTTGTTTAAGTAATTAGCCTTAAGTTTAAACAAAATAATTGCTATGAAAAGAATTTTGTTTTTCGCCCCATTAATTTTTACAACATTTTTTATTTCTTGTAGTGACGATGATTCCACCGATTCGCAAAATGAATCGAATACCGTTTCTCGAACAACTATTCCAGATGCTGCCTTTGAAGCGGCTCTCATAGAGCTTGGTATAGACGATGAATTGGATGGCTTTGTTGATGATTCGCGTATCGAGGGAGTCGATCAACTAGTGTTAAACAATAAAGGAATTAGTGATTTTAGTGGATTGGAAAAATTTCCGAATTTGTACAACTTTTGGGCAAATGGAAATTCGCTCACTTCTCTCGATGTTTCAAAGAATACAGAACTTCAATTTGTTTATTTCGAAGGAAATTCAGTTTCAAGTATTGATCTATCTACGCTTTCAAAACTTGAAAAAGTAGGTGCTTCAGGCAATAACTTGCGAACGATCGACACTAGCAATAATCCAAATCTTCAGGTTTTAGAAATTACAGGGAATGCAATTTCTTCTTTAGATGTTTCTCAAAATCCGATATTAAATATTTTACTTGCGTCCGATAATCCTCTTAATTGTATTCAAGTAAATGAGGTACAGTTAGGAAGTATTCCTGCTCGATGGGAAAAGGAAGTAGAAGTAGAATACGCTATTAATTGTAACTAGTGGTCGAGTTTGTCTTTCTCCGGTTTTCGAACCTTTCCGTAAAATAATAAACTGTAAGTAACATACCTAGATTGTAGATTGTGTCTTCAATGGGGATTGTCGCCATCCTTATTCCGAGGTTTTCTGCATCGTTATACCAAACAACTTGATCTTCTATCCCGGTTCCGGTTAGTACTCCATTAACGATAAAGAAAGGAATGAGAATCACAAGGTAGGTTGGCCAAAAAGATTGTAAGATCGATGGTTTGTAATTATATATGTATCCCAGAAGCAGTAGTGCGTAGAGGAAGTTAATCAGTGTGTACCAGCGGTCGTAGTTATACCAGAGAGTAACTACGAGAATAGCACATAGTGTTACATGGACGTATGTGGTTGTTTTTAAACGCAATGTGAGTTTTGGAAAAAGTTCTATCAATGCATAATGGGTAAAAAGACAAGCATAGGGAATACAAATAAAAAAAAGCCATTCTTCTATCGGTAAATTGAACAAATGAATGCCAGAAATATAGGCTTCATTGAATCCCCAAAATCCTTGATGTGTGAAAATAATATCCCACGGAATAAAAATGGCCATCATGATAGCAATCGCAGGAAAAAGTGATTTCCATTTCGTGTAAAATCGAAGTCTAGGATGAAAACTAAACAAGAAAGGAATCAGAAATGACCCTAGATTGAGCCAGAGGTACAGATACTTCATTTATTTTTTAAAGTATTTGAGGGGAGGAAACAGCATTCCAAAACACTGTCCGTCTCCTTTTCCTAAATGCTTGTGGTGAATTTTATGAGCTCTGCGAATTCCTTTGGCATACCAATTATTGGCATTGCGAAAGAGTTTGAATCGCTGATGTATAAAGATATCGTGTACCATAAAATAGGCAACTCCGTACGCAAAGATACCTAGGCCAATAGGTAGCCCAGCCCAGAATCCATAATATTGCCAACCAATAAAACATCCTATACTAACGGCTGCATAAAAAATGAAGAAAAAGTCATTGCGTTCCCACCAACTGTTATGGTCTTTTTTATGATGGTCTCTGTGCAGACTCCATAAAAATCCGTGCATCACATATTTATGCGTAAACCACGCCATAAATTCCATAATACAAAAGGTTATTAGAAAGATGAGTATCCAAAAAAGGGTCGTCATAGGTAATTTTTTATGGGGTCATTTTATCGCACCAAATTTAATTGGTATTTCACATAACTTCTAGAAAGTAGGGCAATTTTCTCGTAATTAGGAACTCTAATTCTACTATTCTTAATTTCCATTGCTGGAGTGCGTTGCAATTTTTTTAATAAACGTCTGTAGTAGCGATATGCCATAAAAACACCAAACTTTGCCTCGGTGGGTAACATTAAAATTCCTTCGTATCCTTTCTTGAAGTCGGCTTCGATGTCCTGAATAATTTTTTCTTTAGACACTTCATCTAGAGCTTCTAAGTTGGTATTTGGGAAGTAGGTGCGACTAAGTCCTTCAAAATCGGCTTTTAAATCTCTTAAAAAGTTTACTTTCTGAAATGCCGATCCTAAGTGCATGGCTGCATCTTTTAATTCAGCATATTTTTCATGATCGCCTTTAACAAAGACTTTTAAACACATTAATCCCACCACATCTGCAGATCCGTAGATGTAGTCTTTATATTCTTCTTCGGTAGTATATACGTTCTTACTTAAGTCCAATCGCATACTGCGCATAAAAGAATCTATCAGCTCTTTGTCGATACCATATTTTTTTACAGTGTGCTGAAAAGAATTTAGAATCGGATTTAAGCTAATACCATCATCAAGTGCTTGAGATAAAGAAACATCGAATCTATCGAAAAGGACTTCTTTATCATATTCATAAAAAGAATCTACGATCTCATCGGCAAAACGAACAAAACCATAGATGTTGTAAATGTCTTGACGAATAGTAGGAGCCAACATTTTTGTGGCTAATGAAAAAGAAGTGCTATAGGTATTTGTAACCCTTTTGCTGCAATCTTTTGAAACGATATCAAATAATTCTTTCACGGTAGTTAGTTTTCATTATGAATGAGTCCAGCAACCAATTTTCCTGAAATTAAGGAAGGAGGTACACCAGGTCCCGGAACGGTTAGCTGTCCAGTGAAAAATAGATTTTTCACCTTTTTGCTTTTTAGTTTTGGTCGTAAAAAAGCAGTTTGCAAGAGGGTATTTGCTAAACCGTATGCGTTGCCTTTATAACTATTGTAGTCCGAAACGAAGTCATTTATACAAAAGGACTCTTTAAATATAACGTATTTTTTGGCGTCTTGGTTGGTTAATTTTTCAAAACGCGTCATTATTTTTTCAAAATATTCCTCTCTCACCTCAGGGATATCTGTTAAACCTGGCGCCAATGGAATGAGGAATATTCCTGCTTCTTTTCCTTCTGGAGCAGCGTTAGCGTCTGTCATTGAGGGGAAACTGGCATAAAATAAAGGCGCTTCTGGCCATTTGGGAACGTCGTAAATATCGACGGCATGATCTTCAAACGGTACATCAAAAAATAAGGTATGGTGATCTACATTTGTCAATTTTTTATCGAAACCTACGTAAAATAATAGTGCCGAAGGAGCGAAAGTCTTTTTACTCCAATAGGTTTCAGAATATTGACGGTAATTGGAATCTAACAGTGTTTCGGTGTGGTGATAATCTGCACCACTTAAGACTACATCGGTAATAATTTCTTTGCCATTTACGTTCAGACCAATGACCTTTTTCTGGTCTACGTGAATTTTCTCAACATTTTGATTTGTTTTGATGGTTACACCCAATTCTTCGGCCAAAGACTTCATCCCTTCTATAACCGTATACATTCCATTCTTAGGATGAAATGTGCCAAGTCCAAAATCGGCGTAATTCATAAAACTATAGAATGCTGGAGTATTGGAAGGTTTTGCCCCTAAAAAAAGCACTGGAAATTCCAGTATTGAGACCAATCGAGGGTTTTTAAATTCCTTGCGAACCTCTTTACTAATCGTACTAAAAAACTGCCCTACTTTTTTCATTGTGGCGGGTGTAACCAATTCCATTGGAGATACACCTGGGCGATATACCAGATCTTTGATCGCGATATCGTAATTGCTTAAAGCAGCGTCCATAAATTTTTGAAGCTTTGCAGAACTTCCTTTTTCTTCTTTTTCGAAAGCCGCACAAATTTTTTCCAATGTGTCTTCGATAGTAATAAAATCATTTTCACCAAAATAGACACTATAGGCAGGGGCTAGTTTAATTAGCTCATAGTAATGGGTAGTCTTCTTATTAAAATCTGCAAAGAAACGATCAAATACGTCGGGCATCCAATACCAAGTTGGACCTATGTCAAACACAAAACCATTTTTAACGAGTTGTCTAGCTCTACCACCAACTGTATCATTTTTCTCGTAAATAGTCACGTCATGTCCATCTTTCGCTAGGTATGAAGCTGCAGCTAAAGAGGAAAATCCAGAACCAATAATGGCAATTTGTTTTTTCATATTGTTTAACAAATTTAAATTTTATTTAAACAAAATTAAAATTTGTCTAAAAAATTATGATTATTTTAATGTTTCAAGTGTGTTGCTCAATTCTTTTAGGCTTCTAAAAACTTGAACATGGGAAGGTAACTTATTGAGATCTGTATCGTAGAGTTTACTACCGAGTAACCAGAGAGAATGTTTGGTGTCGGTACAGATGAGGTCATTATAACGCTGAAGATATTCCAAAACAGTTTCTTGATCGGGTTTTACCGTAAAGTAGGAGATAAAGACAATTTTATCGTGATGTTTAGTGACGTGTTTTAGACTCTCTAATGGGATATTTGATCCTAGATATAGTGAAGAAAACCCTTGGCTCAATATTTCATAATTCGTATAGAGTAATCCAATCTCATGTATTTCTTCGTACGGAAGATAAAGTACAAAAGCAAAATCTTTGTTTTTTCTAGACTTCTGTTGTTCTTCCTCTATATGAAGAATAATTTTTTGTTTAATGAGTTCAGAAATAAATCGCTCATGCGCTGGATCGATAGTACCTGTTTGCCACAGCATCCCTATCTCATTGAGCAGCGGAATAAAAACTTCAAAGAATATATATCTAAACGATCTATCTTGCAGTAAACCGTTGTACGTCTTCGCAAATAAATTATTGTCAAAATCGAACATCGCCGTTTTAAACGATGTAATTGCAAACGTTTCTTTATGCTGCTGCGACTGATTTTGAATTAACTCTTCTATTTCATTTTGCTTGAACGCCGCTATTTTAGATATTTTAAATCCTTCATTATATAAAAAAGTTACGTTAAGTAATTTCTTTAAGTTTTCTAGATCGTATTTCCGAATATTAGTATCAGTACGGTTGGGTGCCAGAAGATTGTAACGTTTTTCCCAAATTCGAATGGTATGGGCCTTTACGCCACTTAGATTCTCTAAATCTTTAATACTGAATTGCGTTTTAACAAGCATAGGATGATTTCAACAAAAACGAAATTACTAAAAATAAGAGTATGTGTTTAATAAATTTTGTTAAAACATAAACAATATTAACATAGCGTTACTCCATATTAGGTCACTCTTTGCTTCTCAATAAAAAGATTGGGTGTTAATTAAACCTTAGGACACACTAGATTAAGGGATTGTTTAAGAAAGATTTATTGAAATAAAAAAAGACCACCCTTTACGAATAGTCTTTATTTGTACCGAGAATGGGAGTCGAACCCACACGCTCATACGAACACATGGCCCTCAACCATGCCTGTCTACCAATTCCAGCACCTCGGTAGGTATAAAATGTAAAAAAGCCGTGCGAAATGCGACGGCTTTGTGACCTGGCTGGGGCTCGAACCCAGGACCCTCTCCTTAAAAGGGAGATGCTCTACCAACTGAGCTACCAGGTCTTAAAAAAAATAGCGGGCCGCTTTGCCCGCCGTTGGAACAACATGCATTCCGTAGGCGGGTGCAAATATACTATCATTATATTTATTTTTCAAAGCATTTTAAATTAAATTTGAGAAATAATTTTTAACCTATTCTTTTAGCGGAATATAGACCTTTATATATATGAAAATCGTCCTACTTGGGTACATGGGAAGCGGTAAATCTTCGGTTGCCAATTCACTTTCTAAACAGCTTAATTTTGTGTCTAAAGATTTGGATCTAGAAATTGAACGTATCGAAAATAAAAGCATCACCGAATTGTTCTCGGATAGGGGAGAAATATATTTTAGAAAAAAGGAAGCAGAAATATTACATACCTTACTTGCAGAACCTTCATCTATGATCCTGGCATTGGGAGGCGGCACTTCATGCTATGGAACAATCATGCAGGATCTCAATGCGAATGATGAGGTAATTACTGTTTATCTAAAGCTATCCTTAGATGCTTTAACAGAACGTTTATTTCAAGAAAAAGAAGAGCGTCCTTTAATTGCGCATCTCGAGACCAAAGAATTGCTAAATGATTTTATTAGAAAACACCTTTTCGAACGTTCTTATTATTACAATCAGGCATCGATTATATTAGATACAGACGGTAAGCATATAGATGAAATAAGTCGCGCTATCGTAGCCCAATTATTCTAGCACCGCACGATCGTTTCCACGTTCAAAAATCACAGACACATTTTCATGTAAGGAAGTAGAAAGTGAGATACCTTTGAAGTCGGCTTTTACAGGATATTTTTTATGATTTCGATCTACCAAAACGGCAGTCTTGAATTGCTTAAGAGGAACTTCTAAAAAATGTTTAACTCCATAAATGAGCGTGGTGCCAGAATGCAGAACATCGTCCACCAAAACAAGAGACTTATTTTGATAATCCTCGGCAGTTAATGATGTTTCTATTGGCGAAGTAGGATTCTTTTTATCAATTTTTACTTCACATAACGACACTTTAATAGACGAAATTTTCTCTACAGCATTTTTTAATTTCTTAGCCAGTTGATATCCATTAGCTGTAATACCGGCTATTACCACCTCTTTTTCGGTCACATTAGTTTCATATACTTGATAAGCCATTCGCTTTATTTTATGGGCGATTTGTTTTTTATCTAAAATAATGTCTTGTGCCATGAATTGGTTTTTGGTAAAGATACTAAAAGGTGTTTTTTATTCTGAAGCCTGATCGGTAAAATCCTCTAGATCCCTACGATCCTTTTTTGTAGGACGCCCAATACCCTTTTTGCGATAATAGTCTTTCGCGAATTTGAGCAATTCTTTATTTTCCAAAGCTTCCTTTGGTGTAGTGTCCTTGCGATACATATCTACAAGTTTGGCGCCCAGTCTGCTTTCTGGTAGATCCAAGACCTCTAATTCATAACTCACTTGGTTCTTTCTCACCATCAATAGATCGCCTGGATAGACATCTCTTGCTGGCTTAACGATATCTCCGTTTACTCGAACACTGCCTCTCTTACAAGCTTGAGTGGCAATACTTCGGGTTTTAAAATATCTAATACACCACAAATATTTATCTACGCGCATACAATCCTACTTAATTCTACGTTAATCTTTATAGCAAAAATAACTTAAAATTGTATCTTGCGCCATCAAAAATTGACAATGAATAAAATGAAATTTACTTTACCACTACTGGCTTTATTGCTTGTTATGGTAGCAGCATGCCGAAACGACGACGACGGTGGACCCGACGGAATTCCTGTAAGGGATAGAGGGGATGAATCCGGCGTATCTCAAGATATCATTGAGACTTATTTGCAAACACACTTCTACAACTATGAAGAATTTGCAAATCCTCCTGCCGATTTTGACTTCCGAATTACCTTCGATACCATCGCGGGAGATAACGCTAGTAAGACACCCTTAATTGATCAAGTAGTTTCAAAGACGGTCCAAGATCGCATTGAAGATGATGTTACGTATACCTTATATTACCTTGTTGTCGATGAGGGAGAAGGAGATGCTGTACAGTTCCCCGATGTAGCCTTAGCTAACTTTAGAGGTATTTACATAGACGAGCGAATTATTGATGATGAAGATGATATTGATGGTGACGGAAATACAGAAGAGGATATAACTATTTACCCATCCGAACTGTTCGACCAATCTGTCAACCCTATTAACTTTGACCTCACGGGAATTGTAAACGGATTGCAAGACGCTTTTATCGAATTTAAAGGAGCAGGTAGTTTCCAAACCAATACCGATGGTACGGTGTCTTTTGAAGACTATGGTAATGGTGCCGTCTTTATTCCTTCGGGACTAGGATATTTCTTCGAACCACCACCACAATCAGGAATTCCTCTTTACTCGCAGCTTATATTTACATTTCAGATATTTAATAGACAACAAGGAGATCAGGACGGTGATAGTATACCATCTATTTTTGAGGATAGAAATGGGAACGGTCTGGAAGAAGATGACGATACAGATGAGGATGGTCAATTTGATGTATTTGATGCAGACGATGACAACGATGGACGTCCAACAAGAGACGAAGTTGTGGAAACAATGTATACAGTGAATCCAGGTGATTCTGGACCTACTTTAGCTTCTAATGAAATAGAAGTAAATAGAGAAATAGATCCTATTACTGGCGTAATTACAATCACCACAATAACATATACCGATACAGACGGCGACGGTATTGCAGATTATATCGATTCGGATAGTTAATCGATTTTAATCTTTAAAAAATCAAAACTCTTGTACTTTTCCGTGCAGGAGTTTTTTGTTTGCACTCAAATTACAACCTCAATTTATTGAATAAATTAGTATATTGTTCAGTGGAACTTTAGTTTCACAACAAGTATTAGCTTTAATCCCCACCTAATGAACGTAAAATCACGAGTATTCAGCGCGTTATTTTTTTTATTCGCTACAAGCTTATTCGCGCAAGGTCACACCGAATCATCCAATTCTGAAGCCGAAATTTTTGGGCTACTTGAACTTCCCTTTTTAATTATCGCCATTGTTTTTAGTTTTCTAACTGCCCGTAATTTAAAGGGCGGAAAGTTTGGAGGAGGTATGAACCTCTTGGCATGGGGATTCTTAGTAATGGCTGTAGGTCATATCCATATGCAAATAGATCACTTGTTTGGATATAACTTATTTAATGAGTTACTGGGATCTTCCGTAGGTAAATATGCTTGGTATGCTGCGTTGATAACCACTTGGGGTCTTTCTGCTTTTGGTTTCTATAAAATATTTAAGGCGAGTAAGATATAATGATTGTGTATGGTGTTGGACAAGTTCTTTTTTAAGAAGCAAAAAGTTGCAAATGAGTATGGTCCTAAGTACCCTATAGTTGAAACCGTTTACAAAGAAATCTACGATCAGCTTAAAAACTATCAAATTCCTTATGGGCTGAGTTCTCGGATCAAATATTTCAATACTTCGAATGAAGAAGAAAAAATCAGGAATTTCCCATCTCTTTATCTAGAAATTGAAGATTTTCTAATTTTACAAAAAGAGTACGCTAGTAAGACGAAACAGGATTATCGCGAGGTAATTCTTATGGAACATCGAGATATTGTTGATTTCAGAGAATTTTACGTCATCTTTCTTGCATACGATATTCAAAAAATTGCTCTTTCCAGATTATTTCTAAAAAGAGCCTTGCACAATGCAAAGCAACTCCTAGGGAACTTTAAGGATTCCGAATTAATAAAAGCTGAGCAAGCGTTAAATCATCCTTATGCAATTGATAAATACAGTACGCAAATTGAAATCAATTCCATCGAAAAAGAAATATTTGACTACTCCCAGCTGTTGCAGCATAAATTATTAGAGAGCTTGGGTACAAATGCGATGTTGAGTATCTATAATAGTGCGTATAAGGAGCATTTCAATGAGTATTATTTACTTCAGAGTTTTACATCTGTGATTAATCTTATTCCAGAAGATTTGCTTGTACTAGAAGGGGCAAATATGCCTAGCAAAGAACAAATGCATCGATTACTTAAGTCTCAAATATCAACTTTGGAAGACATTAACATCAAGTTGAGTAAAGAAATCTTGGAGCGGAAGGAGATGCAGCGCGAATTGGAACGAAACGAACGGCTTTACTCTGCAGTATTGCATAATTCCTTGAATGCGAACATTATTATTTCGCAGCAAGGTGAAATTATTCGGTGGAACAGCAAGGCTGAAGAATTGTTTGATAGAGGTGATAATTTAATGACGATCCTCCCTAAAGTGTTTGATGAACCTCTTAAAACAAGGTTAGTAAGCACGTCTCTAAAAGAGATAAAGCAGCTCACCTATGACTCGTTTCCATTTCAATATAATGGGAATGCCTTTATTTTACGTATCAGCCCGATTTTTGTAGATAATGAAATACTCTTCTTCTGTGTAGTTGATACGGCCTTTTAGTTCAATTTTTTACTTTTCTCATCCAAGACTTTAGAATTAACTGAGTTCCCTCAGTGAGATATGTAATTCCCTCATTTCAAATTTTTTATTGAAAACACTGCTCTTAAATTAGTGTTAAAATATACAGATATGAGAACATTACTACACGCATTTATTTTACTTATAACATCTTCTGTTATAGCACAAATTAACGATGGCAATTCACTTTCGGTGAAGATTACTTCTATCCTAGAACATACCAAATCGATAGAGGATTTGATGTACAATCACAAGGCAATTCAAGGCCAATTACAAGATGTGGCCAGTTGGACCAAAGAAGAATCCATTTCTTTAAATGATTATCATGAATTACAGTCAGCCTATAATTCATATGCAAAAGAAATGAATGAGGCTGCTGCTGCCTTAGGTGAACAACTCACATCTATTAATACCCATCGAGGATTAAAAGAATTTCGAATGAAACGCCTACTCAAACAATTTGAGGATTTAAATAGCGAACAATTGCAAAGGGCGCATCAAATTTATACATCTCGGTTTGCTACTTCTTATAGTCATGCCGCCGAAAATGCCCAGTCTAAATCGGGTATTATTCCAGCAATTCTGATGGTGTTTAAAATAGGAGAGACTATTTATCATTCAGTACGCGATTTATTTCGTACCGAAAACCTTTCAAAAAAAGCTTCGGAAGAATTGGTTGCATTTGGAATGAATTTGGCCGTTCAACGATTACAAAAGAAACTCCAATACCCTGCTTGGGAAACAATTGTTCCACCCTTTACAACTTCTTCAAATAGTACCTCTTTTTTAGGGCAAAGATCTCCAACTTATACGCCAGCTGGATTGTATACCAATGGAACGAACAACAGGTCTGTTGGACTACGTTTTTTTGACACACATACACCTATCCCTGTATTGTCTGCTTCAAAGAAGATTGTAGTGGGAGAAAAGTCGCAGACTGACATCCCTATTTTTAGCACGACCATACCTTTAAAATCTGGTGACAGATTTTGGGTAGAACTCAAAGGAAATGAACATGCGAGCTTCTTTTATTTTGACGCGGAGTTGAATTCTTGGCAGGACCCTTTTGGTAAGAGTATTGTTGTGGGATCTGCAAATGGACAAAATGAAGGAATCCGACTTCTACCTGCAGAAAATCAATTTTTTGAAATCGTTGGAGACACACCTTTCGAGCAGTTTTTAATTTTAATTTCTATGGATCCTATCTCAGAAAAACAAAGACAATTGATCATGCACTCTTCGGCGCAAGGAAATGAACTGTTTCAATATTTAAAAGAACATGGAATCCATTTAGATTCTCAGCAGGGGGAAGAATCGATGAATGCGATGGCTAACATTGAAATACCGAATGATCTAACAGGAGGAACAATAGTGCCTATCTACATTCAGATTGAAAAAACTAAAAATGAAAGATTATGAATTGGCTAACTAATTACGTAAAATATATGTCGCTCTTGCTGTTGTACAGTTCAATTTATGTGGGCGCACAGGAGAAAAATATTCAAGTAAGCGCTTTACAACAAAAGGAATCGCCAGCCGAAAATAGATATGCCTTTATTGTAGGGATAGACCATTATGCCGATAGCAGCATAAGTTCGTTATCTTCTTGCAGGTTAGATGCAGTTCGTTTTGGATCGTTTCTGAAGAGCGCAAGCGGCTGGGAGGTCCCAAAGCGTCAGATAAGTATACAACTGGACGTTGAGAAAGAGCAGTTGCAAAAAGAATTTATCCGTTTGTTGGAACAAATTAAGACGCCTGAGCTAAGCACACTATACTTTTATTACAGTGGGCATGGGGTTCGCGGAAGTATGGTGCCGTCCGATTTTAAAAAAGAAAACCCGCAATCACTCGTGTCCTATGCTTGGATAAAAAACGAAATCTCTAAACGAGGCATCAAGGCGCAGGTTTTTGTTATTGATGCCTGCTATTCGGGTAGTATAATCACCATGAAAGATCCTTTAGACTTTAACGATTTATACCTGCAAGAGCTCGCTAAATCTACAGATGAATCCTTTGCTGTTTTCACAGCTGCCAACGCTTATCGGGTGACACCAGCAGAGAAACACGAAAGTTTATACTCTAAATACTTTTTAAAAAGTATAGAAGACACTCAAACAGATACAAATGGAGACGGGGTATTAACTGCAGGAGAGGTTTTTAATTCGGTCAATGCTAACTTAGAAGCAATTAGTGCACCTCAATTTGCAGGAAATAAGAATTTCCCAATGGCATCTCTTCAGAATCACTTAGCCAACCGAACGGAAACCTATGCTAAAGAAACATTTACCACTAAAAATCAATTGCTACAGTGGCGCGATGCCTTGGATGAACGCACGCTATCTGAAAATGACTTAACGGCAAAAATTGTAGCGTTGAAGGAGAATCCTTCTTCAGGAAATTTAGCCAAACTCGGTTTTCTCTTCAGAGAAGGCATAGGTGTATCTCAAGATAGTAATGAAGCCTTAAAGTATTTTGTAACAGCGGCAGCAGAAGGTGATGCCTTTGCTCTTTATAACCTTGGATACTTCCATTCTAAAGGTATCGGTTTGAAAAAAGATCTTGAAAAGGCTCGTGACTATTATTTAAAGGCGGCTGAAAAAGGAAATCCATATGCGCAACATAACTTAGGTGGTGCTTATGGAAAAAGGAATGGAGAACTGTGCCCTTATAATTTTAAAAAGGCCATATACTGGTTGGAAAAGGCCGCACATCAAGGTTATTCAAATTCACAGACGGCTTTGGGACAGCTCTATCACCGAAAAGCAGATTGGACATCCCATAAAAGTAAAAAACAGACCTACTATGAAATGGCGGTGCAATGGTATACCAAAGCGTCCAAATCTAATCATGCCTTAGCACAATATCAATTAGCACATTGTTATGAATTTGGTAAGGGAACAAATAAAGATGTTGAAGCTTCAAAATACTGGTACAAAGAGGCGTGCAGTAATGATGTTTTACAATCTTGTAAGAAATTGTTGGTATTGGCGAATTTATGAAATCAGGTTTTCTGCTTCTTCTTTTTGGCAGCTGGAAAAAGCACATTGTTTAAAATGAGACGATATCCAGGAGAATTAGGATGCAAAGCGAGTTCGGTTTTGGCGTCACCAACTCGGTGCTGGTAATCTTCTGGATCGTGACCTCCGTAGAAAGTAAAAAAGCCCTTTCCTTTTATTCCGTGGATATAGCGTGCTTCTCCATTCGATTTGTTTTCACCCATGACCAAAACATTGGCCTTTACTTCGTCTCGCGTAAATGAAGTGGTTTGTCCCATAAACCCTTTCACTAAAGCCGTATGATTTTGCACTAACATACATGGAATAGGATCCCACTTGGCGCTGTAATCCATAAGCGTGAAATAATCGGTTTCTTTGCTAACTCTTCGTCTACGCGTCATATCAATAGAAGAAAATTCATAAACCATCGGGTTTCGTTCCAAAATAAAATCCTTAAAAGCGAAGGTCTTTCTGTAATCAATCTTGCTTTGATAAGCCGGTTCGCTTGCGTCACCGTCAAACATGGGTTCGCAAATATCCACTCCCTCAGCCGCTAGCGCAATATCGAAACTGTCCGTAGCGCTGCACATGGCAAACATAAAACCACCTCCTACAACGTAATCACGAATTTTTAACGAGACGTCGCGTTTGGCTTCAGATACTTTACTGTAGCCTAGTCTGCTGGCTAAGGCTTCTGCTTCTTTTTTGTTATTTATATACCAAGGAGCCGATCGGTAGGCGCGGTAAAAACGACCAAACTGCCCTGTGAAATCTTCGTGATGTAAGTGAAGCCAATCGTATAGAATTAATTGATCGCTAAGCACTTCTTCGTCATAAACAACGGTATAGGGAATTTCGGCATAAGTGAGTACCATGGTCACTGCGTCATCCCACGGCTGATTTCCTTTAGGCGAATAAACTGCAATTTTAGGAGCTTTTTCGAGCACGACAGCCTCCATATTTTGAGATGGACTACTTATTTCTTCTAAAATGCTATTAGTTTGCGAGTCACTCATTACTTCGAAAGAAACTCCACGAATTTGACATTCTTTGCGTATTTCGGGAGAGTCGGGTAAGAGGAACGATCCGCCGCGATAATTTAAGAGCCATTTTACTTTTACTTGACGTTCTAGAGTCCAGTAGGTAATTCCATAAGCCTTTAAATGTTCTTTTTGTCCTTCGGCATCCATAGGAATCAGTAAGTAAGAAGCAAAGCTAGGTACCGAAAATAGTACAACAAATAAGAATAAAATCAATCGCGTCATAGGGCTAATATAAGTACAAAATTTGAGCCAAAATGCTACTTTATTAGTTCTTTAAGAAGATTTACTTCAAATTCGAATGGATGGTCATTAAAACCATCCATTATACAAAACAAGTAGCGCTATGGTATCGAAATATCCATGAACTGCTATAGTGAACCAGAGGTCGTAATTCCGTTTATAGTATATGAAACCTATAATCATGCCTATAATTCCGGTTATAATCATTCCTGTGATTCCTTGGTAACTATGCATATAGCCAAATATGACTCCGAGTAATAGTATATTGAGGGCTATACTTACTGAACTACTGCCAAAAAACCGTAAAAATTGCCGCATTAAATATCCACGCCATATGATTTCTTCTCCAAATGCTGCTGATATCCAGATAACTGGTATGACGGACAGCACTGCGATGAAATCGCCTTCTAAGCTACGGAAAGGGGTAAAATCGATGGATTGCCCTGTTAGTTTTCCAACTCCTGGTAATAAAATAAAATAGTAAAATGCGAAGAGTAATCCAGCGACCAAAGGTGCTATTACAAGAAGATTTATGGCTTTAAAATTAAAATGTTGAAAACCCAGAGAGGAGAAGAGTCCCTTCTTGAATTGCAATCCACTAAATAACACTGCAAGAAGAGCAGTAAGTGTAACTTCGAAGTGACCTAACCCTAAAGGAAAAAATGATACTAAAAGAATAATGGTAGTACCTAGTAAGCCGATCAACCTATTGCGCTTCATAGCCTAGATTTTTTATAAAAATAGCTGTTTAATATACCACTTGCTAATTTTTGATTGCTCCAACGCACATAAAAGCAGGAAACTTATTAAGCTCGTCAAAATGTTTTGG
>Ga0316208_1000308_pt1 | contig 64450 bp, 59 predicted proteins | sample 3monopyrite_MG_FD_204944 | JGI IMG/M metagenome (GOLD analysis project Ga0316208, IMG submission 204944) | Microbial mat bacterial communities from mineral coupon in-situ incubated in ocean water Damariscotta River, Maine, United States -... | ecosystem: Environmental > Aquatic > Marine >... | reverse complement strand
AAACGAGCCTCTTTGGATATCAATGATAACTCTTTGCTATTAACATTCATGGCCAGAATTAACCGCCAATACTGTACACGCAGAGCCAAACAACAAGTTTATGAAAAAACAAACAGTGTTTCTTACACTTTAACTCCTGTCATTGCTGAATCAGGTCTTCGTTTTGAAGTGCAGGCAAAAAGCAGCAATAAAGCCTCTTATGAAAAGTCATTAGCCGATGTTCTTAGCAGCAAGATTGACACAAAAATCAATCGTGCTCTGTTGAATATTCTCAACACTAACGTGGAAAATCTAAACCTTCCTTTTCAATTAACAAGCCCTATTGTCTATGACACAGTACGCTTGGAAAACAACAGTTTGTTGATTGAAATGTTAGCAACTCCAAAGGCATCGCAAGCAAGAAATTAAGAATTTATCCGCGAATATGCTGTTTTTTCGATACGTTCTAAAAGTTTGTGCAAGTGTTCTTCTTGGGTCAAAGGGTTCATAAAAGTGACTCTTAAATAAACACAGCCCTCAAGAACAGCTTGAACAATGTAGTATTCGTTGTCTTCTAGCACTTCTTGCCGTATATTTTTATTCAGAGTATTCAATTGTTCACTGTTTAGATTGTCTTGAATGTATCGAAAGCAAACAATATTAGTTTTGGGCTGTAACGCCAATTCAAAAGAGGCTTTGCTTGCTATTATTTCGGCAAATCGAGTGCCTAAGCCATAAAGACAATCGATGTTTTCTTCGAACAGTTGAAGGCCGTAGTTTTTCCATAAAATATAAAACTTTAGGCAAATCATAAACTTTGTGCATTCAAAGGTGCGCAAACCACCGTTATACCATTGTTCTTCTAGCGATTTGTCTTCGAACAAGTATTGCGCTTTTTGTTGAAAAGTTTGTGAGCCTTTTATTTTGTCCTTAAACAGGACCACCGTTGATAAAGCAGGTGTCATCATCATTTTATGCGTATCGATGATAATAGAATCCGCTTGATGAATGCCTGTTAACAAATGCTTGTGTTTGTTAGAAAATACAGCGGCTCCACCATGAGCGCCATCGACATGAAACCAGAGTTTGTGTTTTTTGCAAAAATGAGCAACGGCCTCCAAATCATCGTAGCTACCCGTGGCAGTAGAACAAGCGCTGCCTACAATGGCCATTACTTTTAAACCCTCTTGTTGGCATTTGTTATAACTGGTTTCCATAGCTTTAATATCCATTGAATAGCTATCATTAACCTCGACCAAAACCACGCCTTTATCTCCCAAGCCCATAATACGAGCCGCTCTATCAATGGAATAGTGGGCTTGGGAAGAAACCAAAACAGCCAGTTTTTGACAATGACCTTGTTGCCAAATGTCCTCTTCCTCTAGAGCCTGTCTGGCCGCCAACAATGCGGTTAGATTGGCTAAAGTGCCGCCTGAGGTCATGATACCGTTGGAGTTATGGTCGTAACCTACTTTTTGACAAAACATTTCAATCACAACTTTTTCAATGGCCGTTGCAGCTTGGCCCATTTCATAAACAGCCATGCCATTGTTCAACATTCCACTAAGCAAATTCATCAAAACTGATAACGGAGCTGGAGCAGCCACTTGATGCCCCATGTATTTTGGGTTGTGCAGATGAATAGAATGCTCTAACAGATCATCAACAAACTGGTTGAGGTTTTCAAAAGAATAGTTTTGCCAGTAGGATAGCTCTAACTCGGGCTTTTTCCAATTGTTAGCGGGACTGCCTGATTGTTGTTGAGCATGCAAATAATGCGTGAGCTTATCAATTAAGTCTTTGCCTGATTTATTGAAGTGCGAAAAACCATAAGCCTGTTTTAATAAAGGATATTCTTTCATCTTGCTTTAAACCGTTGTTTTTTAATATTAAGTGGGAATACTAGCCTAAGTTTTGATTTTAATTAAGTTATTCTTAATGAAAGTTCCTTTGTTGTCATTAAGTTGTATAATTCACTCACTTAATATATCCGTCGCTTATGCAAAATAACACTTTTGATTACATTATAGTTGGTGCAGGTTCAGCTGGTTGTGTGCTAGCCAATCGACTTTCTGCAAATCCTGATTGTCAGGTTTTGCTTATAGAAGCAGGCAGCAAAGACTGGCATCCTTTTATTCATATGCCCGCAGGGATATCTAAGTTAGTCAACATTAAGTCGCTAAATTGGAATTATTACACTCAGGCAGAACCCAACCTTAATAATCGCCGTTTGTTTTGGCCTCGTGGTAAAGTCTTGGGTGGTTCAAGCTCTATTAATGCTATGTGCTATTGCCGAGGACATCAGAAAGATTACGATTTATGGGAATCACAAGGCAATGCGGGCTGGTCTTATAACGACGTTCTGCCTTATTTTATTAAAAGTGAAAACAACCATCGCATTCGTAATGAGTACCATGGCAATGACGGCCCTTTGCAGGTCAGCGATTTAAAGTATCACAATCCACTTACAGAGACCTTTTTAAACGCATGCCAACAAAAAGGCTACAATTTAACCAATGACTTTAATGGTGCACATCAACGCGGTTTTGGCCAATACCAAGTCACACAAGCAGATGGCAGTAGAAACTCAACCGCACAAGCTTATTTGTCAGGCATTAAAAAACGCGACAATTTAACGGTGTGGACTCAAACTTATTGCCAAAAAGTTTTGCTCAAAGAGACAAAAGCCCAAGGTGTAGAAGTCATTCGCTCGGGTCAAAACCAAAAAATATTCGCCAACAAAGAGGTGTTGTTAAGTGGTGGAGCGTTAAATTCTCCACACTTGTTAATGCTATCGGGTATTGGTAATGCCAAAGAATTGCAAGAGCATGATATAAAAGTTCATCATGACCTGCCAGGAGTTGGAGAAAACCTGCAAGATCATTTGGATGTGTGCTTGGTGCAACGCTGTTCACAAAACATCACCTACGATCGCATCAATGAAATCAAAGCTGGTTTGCAGTATTATTTGTTCAAATCAGGCCCGGGGACATCCAATGCTGCAGAGGCTGGAGGCTTTGTTAAAACAGATTTGAATAACGAGGAATGGCCAGATTTACAATTCCATTTTGTTCCTGCAATTTTGGATGATCATGGTAGAAATCGAATGAAAGGCAATGGCTACACCTTACACATGTGCTTTTTGCGCCCAGAAAGTCGAGGAAAACTAAAACTAGCCTCAAAAAACCCAACAGATGCGATTAAAATTTATGCCAACTATTTGTCCGAAGCCAATGATTTAAACTATATGAAGAAAGGCTTTGAAATCCAACGTGAACTCTTTTCTGCTCAAGCATTTGATGCCTTTAGGCAAGATGAAATTTTTCCGGGAAACGATGTGCAGTCCGAAAAACAAATTGAGGAGTTTATCCGAAACAAGGCCGAAACCATTTACCACCCTGTAGGCAGCTGCAAAATGGGACACGATGATATGGCCGTTGTTGATTCGCAGCTAAAAGTGCATGGTATTGAAGGCTTACGAGTCATTGATGCCTCAATTATGCCCAATTTGGTCTCTGGCAACACCAATGCTCCAACCATAATGATTGCTGAAAAAATTAGCGATGTATTGCTTGCTTAGTTGATCCAGACACTCGCTTCTGTGGGAGTGGCTGTTAACAGTCTGTTAAGTTTATTCTTCTAACAAATGAAGTTTTTCCACAACATCTTCCCATTGTTCCGCATCTTCCGGAGCATCTTTCATGTGGGTAATGACCGGCCATTTTTCAGTCAAATCGGCATTGATTTTGATGAACTTTTCTTGACCTTCTGGTAGGTCATCTTCGGGGTAAATGGCTTCGATCGGACACTCAGGTTCGCAAAGCGTACAGTCTATGCATTCTTCTGGATCGATAACTAAAAAATTTGGTCCTTCATGAAAACAATCCACAGGACAGACTTCTACACAATCAGTGTATTTGCATTTTATACAAGCTTCAGTGACCACAAATGTCATTTATTTCTCCAATTTTTGTTTAGAAATGTTAAACTTGTGTTAATTGAGGGTTATCATACCCCTTGATTTAACAGTTCAAAGATAACAGCGCGCTATTATCGCCTTATATTAGCGAATGGTAAAGTAAATAAAGCACAGAGTTTATACAAAAATTGACAAAAAGCAAACTTCAAACTTATAACCAGTCTCAACACGGAATAAGCACCAACAGCATCTCCCCTTCTGCTCAGGCGATTATCACTCGTTTATTGGAAAATGGCTATCAAGCCTATATTGTGGGCGGCGCTGTTCGCGATTTAATCTTGGGATTTACCCCGAAAGACTTTGATATTGCCACCAATGCAACTCCCGATCAAATTAAAGATGTCTTTAAAAAGCATTGCCGCTTAATAGGGCGAAGGTTTCGATTGGCTCATGTCTATCATAATCGTGAAATGTATGAGGTCGCAACTTTTAGAGGAGCTACTCAAGAAGGCGAGCGAATTCTCAAGCAAGGGCATATTATTCGTGACAATGTTTATGGCACTATCGAACAAGATGCCATTCGCCGAGACTTTACGTGCAACGCGCTTTACTTTGACATTGAAAATGCCAATGTTCTTGACTTTTGTGGTGGTGTTTCAGATATCCACGCACGACAGCTTAAGTTTATTGGTGAAGACAATCAACGCATTATCGAAGATCCCATTCGCATGATTCGAGCCGTTCGATTTCAGGCCAAACTGGCTTTAAAAATGTCTAAAACGATACAACAAGCCATACTAAAACAACACAAAACTTTAGAAAATGTTTCTTATGCTCGTTTGTTTGATGAATTGGTTAAATTGTTTCATTGCGGTCAAGCCTTTATCGCGCATCAACTTATGAATGAATTACAGCTGTTCCAGCATATTTTTCCACAGGCTGTAAAAGCCATAAATAAGCAAGAACTTTCAATTAAGTTTGTTGAAAGCGCCTTGAAAAGCACTGATAGCAGGATACAGGCACAAAAAAGTGTAACGCCTATCTTTTTATTTGCTTGCTTTCTATGGCCTTTGCAAAAACTCAAAACAAAAAAACACCTCGATCATGGGGTTTCGCCCTTTGATGCGATTAATAAAGCGGCCAACGAAGTCTTTGAAATTTCTCTCTATACCTTATCTATACCCAGAATGGTACAAATAGGTATTCGCAATATTTGGCTCTTACAAAACAGGTTTTATAGAACACGAGGCAAGCGTGTTTTCTCTACTCTAGAACATCCGCGATTTCGTGCCGCTTATGATTTTTTATTACTGCGTCAAGATGAAAGCGATGAAATTCGCAGACTAGCCGATTGGTGGACTAATATCCAAACAGCATCAAAAACACAGCAACGAGACCTTGTCTTCCCGAAAAAAAAAGCACGCAAAAAATCAAAAAAATAAACAACAAACCTGTAGATTGTTATCTAGGCCTTGGAAGCAACATGGGAGAGAGCGTTGCTTTAATAAACCAAGCGATCTCACTAATTTCACAGCTAAATCAGGTCAGTGTCATTAAAACAGCGCGGTTTTATCAGACCGCTGCTTGGGGAGAGACTCAACAAGCTGACTTTATTAATACGGCCATCTTAGTAAAAACAACGCTGAGTGCTTCTGAGTTATTGGCAGAAATACTGAACATAGAAAACCTTATGGGACGGCAACGTAACAAGAAATGGGGGCCGCGTCTTATAGACATTGATATATTGCTGTTTGGAACCCATGTGGTAAATCAACCACAATTAACCATTCCACACCCCTATATTACCGAAAGAAACTTTGTGTTATTGCCACTTTATGACCTCAATACAACATTATTGCTGCCTGGAAAGGGAAAAATCGGAAATTATACCCACTCAAAAAATATAAATGAGGGCATCATCACAGTTTTGTAGTGGTAAAAACACCACAAATGTTAAAAAGTCGTTTTTTTACGACAAATTTGACGATTTCTTGGAATATAACAAAACATAAGTTGCAAAAATACCAATGCGTTGATAATATACACACATGTTCTGAAGCGGGTTACTTTTCATTTCCATCTTTAGACACATGCAGGGCAAATAAACAAATTATATAACTTTACTTAACCCATTCAGGATTGAATGGGTTTTTTTTTGCTTCCGATATTTTGTTTTCTATAGTGTATAGAGTTGAGGATTCTTGACCTAGTTGGATTGTTTTCATACAATGCTATCTCCTTATTAACAGCTGTTTTCTTATATGAATCAAGACTTTTTGCGTGAGTGGAGCCAATTAGAGCATTGGGCTCAAAGTCAGCAATTAAAGAATTTGCAGTCTGCATTCAAAGAAGACCCCAATCGAGTCGCGTATTTTTCTTTTGAAGTTGCTGACATCTTTGTTGATTTTTCAAAAAATTGGATGAGTAGGGAGAGTTTTAATTCTCTGATCAAGCTGGCAAAACACGCGAAACTGCAAGAAAAAATTCAAGCCCTTTTTAGTGGTCAAGCCATTAACACCTCCGAAAACAAAGCAGCAACTCATACTTTGCAAAGAAAAACAGCAAGTACAGCAGAAATTATCCACAACAGACAAAAGATGTATGCCGTAGCAAAAAACTACCGAACAGGGGCGTGGAAATCTGCCTTTGGAAAAAAAATACAAGCGATAGTTAACATTGGTATAGGAGGCTCATATTTGGGTCCCAAGCTAACTGTAGAAGCTTTAAGTGACCTGCAAACCAATAATGATATTAAGGTTTTGTTTTATCCCAGTGTTGACTCTGTTACTTTAAGGCTCATCCTGCAACAAATCGATTTGAAATCAACCTTGTTTTGCTTGGGTTCAAAGAGCCTTGGTACCATTGAATCAATCCGCAACAGCAAAACCATACTTGACTTATTAAAAAAAGAAACTGGATACAAACCATCCCAAACCAGGCAATCCTTTGTTGCTGCAACGACCAATGCAACTAAAGCCTATCAACTGCTTGATATTCCAAACACTCATGTAATGCCTTTTGATGCTGCTGTAGGGGGGCGATTCTCAGTTTGGTCATCCATTGGTTTTCCGCTATTGCTTTGCATTGGAGAACAGAAATTTATAGAATTTCTACAAGGCGCTGAATGCATGGACAATCATTTTGAAAAGACTGATTTTAAAGAAAATTTACCGGTAATTATGGCGATGATATCTATCTGGTACCGTAATTTTATGCAACTACCAGCATATGCCGTTATTCCCTATGACATGCGCTTAAAAAGCCTGCCAGGCTGGCTGCAACAATTAACAATGGAAAGCAATGGTAAAATGATTGGCATTGATGGCGCAGCTTTAAAGCATTCAACCTCGCCTTGGTTATTTGGTGATCATGGGCAATTGTCTCAGCATGCTTTTTTTCAAACCTTTCATCAAGGAAAGGATATACTGCCCATTGACTTTGTTGGCGTTGTAGAAAACGACTCCAACCAAGAATTTTTATTGGTTAATATGCTGGCTCAATCAGCAGCCTTAATGTCGGGTGAGAAAAACACTGAAATCCAAAACCAGTGCCCAGGAAATCGACCCAGTACCACCCTAATTATTAACAAACTTACTCCAAGTTCATTGGGTCAATTGTTGGCATTGTATGAGCACATGGTCTTTGTTCAATCTGTTATTTGGAATATTAATTGCTTTGATCAACCCGGAGTTGAGCTTGGGAAAAAACTAGCGCATACCATTGTTAACCACCTAGAAAAAGGCTGTTTAAATCAATTGCAATTGGACGCCTCAACACAACAATTGCTCAAACGAACACTCACAAACAACAACTTACTCTTATGATTTCAAATAAAAAAGAATGCATTGAAGCCTGTACAAACCCAGCCACACAGCTGGATTATAGCTCAAACATAGAAACACAAGATAACACGGTCAAGTTTCGCTTTCCATTTAAGGGATTTGAAGAGCTTATTACAACTTCCTTACAAGACTGCAAGCTTGAGTCAATGCAACTGGCGACCACTATTCGTTCGCACAAAAGCAAAAAAGGCATTGATGCAATTAAAGGGGTAAAGAATATTATCGCAATAGCCTCAGGTAAAGGAGGTGTTGGTAAATCAACCGTTACCGTTATGTTGGCCAAATCATTGCAGAGCTTGGGAGCCAATGTCGCTATTTTGGATGCTGACATCTATGGGCCAAGCATGCCGCGTATGTTAGGAGACTACGGCAAGCCCGCTTCGCCTGACAACAAGAGTTTTTTGCCTGTTAATGCCGATGGTATTGCTAGCATGTCCTTGGGTTATATGATTGATGAAGAGTCTCCCGCAATTTGGCGTGGTTCTATGATCACCAAAGCTTTAATGCAAATGGTTGAAGAAACGCACTGGGGGGAGGTTGATTATTTGCTGATTGACTTACCTCCAGGAACAGGTGACATACAATTAACCATGGTGCAAAAAATCCCAGTAACAGCAACCGTTGTTGTAACCACACCACAAGATATCTCAATGATTGATGCACAAAAAGCTTTCGCTATGTTTGAGAAAGTTGAAATACCTGTATTAGGCGTGATAGAAAACATGAGTATTTTCCAGTGCCCTAATTGCCAGCATGAAACACATATATTTGGCCAAGGGGCAGCGGATAAAATGTTAAAAAAATTCAACACGCACTTGCTGGGTCAATTGCCACTGAATAGTGCTATTCGCCAAAACATGGACGAAGGAAAACCTGAAAATATTTGGGGTGAAGCACCAGAACATACAGAAATTTCACAAAAGGGCTTGATTATGGCCATGAAAACAGCACAATTGTTGGCAAAACTCCCAGTCAATCTCAACAAAAACATCCCTGAACTTAAACTTCATAATTTATAGGAATTCGATAATGGCAATAAAATCAGACAAATGGATACGTAGAATGGCTCTTCAGCAACAAATGATCTCACCTTTCGAAGAAAACCAAGTGACCTCAGGCGAAAAGCGCAAGATAATTTCCTACGGAACATCTAGTTACGGTTATGACGTGCGTTGTGCTGATGAATTTAAAATATTCACCAATATTAATTCTACAATAGTAGATCCTAAAAATTTTGATCCAGAAAGTTTTGTTGATGTGAAATCCGATGTTTGTATCATTCCTCCCAACTCATTTTGCTTGGCTAGAACGGTGGAATACATCAAAATACCACGCAATGTCCTGACTGTTTGCTTGGGAAAATCAACGTATGCTCGTTGTGGAATCATCGTTAATGTCACGCCGCTTGAGCCCGAGTGGGAAGGGCATGTGACCTTGGAGTTTTCCAATACCACGCCACTGCCTGCTAAAATATACGCCAATGAAGGTGTCGCACAATTTTTGTTTTTTGAATCCGATGAAGTGTGTGCCGTTTCTTACAAAGACAAAAATGGCAAGTACCAAGGTCAAAAAGGAGTAACGCTCCCGCGCATGAAGTAAATATAAAAGTTCTCATTAAGAGCGTAGCCGACGATAGAAAATCCTCACCACCATCAGCTATATTTGACCATTATCAAGAATGTTTTGCTTTTTCACAAAAGCGCTTGAATTTAGAACAAAAATTAATCAAAATGAGAATGATTATTATTTAGAGAAATATCTTGTTAAAATTATCGCAAGCAACAACTGGTAAATTCTATCATGTAGAAGATTTAAGTTTGCTCAAATCATTGGCGAAAAGACTAGCTGTTTTAGGTCTAAATACAGGTGTGCTTATCGAAATTTTGGCCTTATACAAACATGGTGCCATGATTAAAACACCTTGTGGAGATTTAGCCATCGGCACAGATTTACTCGATGCAATCCTTGTCACTCTAGCTTGAAGGCGACCACGATGAAACCATCGGATAAACCTCTGGTTGTTCTGATTGGTAACCCCAATTGCGGTAAAACAACTCTGTTCAATCAAATGACAGGGCTGAACAAGAAAACAGGCAATTGGTCTGGTGTTACAGTTGATTCTGCCTACTGTGCTATCAATTTTGAAGATTTAAGTTATGATTTGGTTGACCTGCCCGGTATTTACGGTCTTTCTCTCGATTCTCAAGGACAGGACGAATCGCATGTACATGAGTTCTTAATCAAGCATAAACCGAATATTGTTATCAATGTTATCAATGCATCAGCTCTTGAGCGCGGCTTGTTTTTGACCCAAGAATTATTAAATAATGGCCACACAGTCATTAATGTTTTGAACATGTGGGATGAAGCGCAAAACAAGGGCATAAGAATTGATAAAAAAAACTTAAGTAAACTTCTAGACTCTCAAGTGATCGCCATGGTGGCCAGTAAGGGGCAGGGGGTTGAAGAGTTGTTCAAGGAAATCAAATTACAGCTTAAAAAAACACGCGCTAACAAGCCCAAAAAACAGCTCAGCTTTGAGCAACTGTTGCAATCATCCAAGCAACTTAATAAAAAAGTATCTCAGAAGCATAAAATTCCTGTTAAATCTACAAAACTTGATTTTTTAAGTACGCACCCAGTTTACGGTTTGCTGGTTTTTTTTCTTGCGATGTTTGTTATGTTCTTTTTTGCCATCAATGTCTCGTCGGTATTTGTCGATTTTTTTGATCAGGCAAGCGGAGCAATCCTAATACACGGAGGCCATCAATTTTTTGATTTTCTAGGTTTTCCACAAGCCCTGGTAGCTGTTTTGGCGGATGGTGTTGGCGGAGGCATTCAAACTGTATCTACCTTTATTCCTGTTATTGGTTTTTTATATTTGCTTTTGACATGGCTTGAAGATTCTGGCTATATGGCTCGCGCCGCCTTTGTTATGAATGGGCATTTACAAAAAATTGGTTTATCGGGTCAAGCTTTTGTGCCTCTCATTGTGAGTTTTGGCTGCAATGTACCTGCGATTATGGCGACCAGAACCTTGTCTTCAAAAAGAGAGCGGCTTGTCACCATTTTGATGGCACCTTTTATGTCCTGTGGTGCACGGCTCTCGGTATATGCTTTATTTGTCGCCGCATTCTTTTCGCATTATGCCGCTGCAATTGTCTTTGCCCTCTATTTTACGGGCATTGTTATGGCCGTATTAACGGGCTTATTATTGAAAAAAACACTCCTCCCAGGCAAGGCAGAACCCTTTATTATTGAGTTGCCACCTTGGAGAATTCCGACATTGAAAAACTTATTAATTGGAACATGGACGCGATTGAAAGGTTTTTTGTTAGGAGCAGGAAAAGTCATCATTGTTATGGTCATGCTTATTCAGCTGATAAATTCCGTAGGAAAAGATGGCAGTTGGGGAAATCAAGATTCCGAAAACTCATTGTTGTCAGTGACGGCGAAGGCAATTGTCCCTGTCTTTAAGCCCATGGGTCTTGATGAAAGAAACTGGCCTGCATTAGTAGGAATTTTGACAGGAGTGTTAGCCAAGGAAGTGGTTGTAGGAACCTTGGATGCCCTGTATTCAAGTTTGGATGAAAACAAGGATGTTGTTGAGCAAGCAAGCATCAAAGAAGAGTTAATGGATGCAGTTAAATCCATCAAAGTAAATGCCATGGGCTTGAGTGATCTTATTTTTGATCCCTTGGGATTGTCGATAACTGCAGCAGGAACAGAGCAAGAAATGGCAGAAAAGCAAGCCGTTAGCGAATCCATATTTGGCATCATTCGGGATAGGTTTCAAGACAAGTATGCGGCATTCGCATATTTGCTTTTTATTCTCTTATACCTGCCTTGTGTTGCCACATCAGCTGCTATCTCGCGAGAAGCGAATATCAAATGGGCTTTGTTTTCAGGAGCTTGGAGTACTGGTTTGGCCTATTTAACAGCCACTAATTTTTATCAACTCAGCCACTATAGTCAGCATCCGTTGTCCTCATCACTGTGGTTGGCCAGCTATATCTTAGTGATAATAGCCGTGTATTTCAGTTTGAAGAAAATAGGGCAACGGCGAGATTCAATCGCTTTATATATACAAGACTCGTAACGTTTCCCCATTGATGGGCAGGTACAAAGCGCTGCTGCTATGTAGTTTTTGATTGTAATTTATGTAATCCGTGAAATATTGGCATAAAATAAGCATAATAGGGTTTTTGTACAAAACACAGCTGCAATTATGTCTGATGAAACACAAAAGCGCTTACATTTTCTCTATGCTTCTTTAAAAGAAGCGCAAGACAACATACGCACCTATGACACGAAGTCACAAATTGTCGGCATTGGCTTTATTTTTACCGTTGGCATGATCACTAAACTGCATGATTTAATTCCTTCAGCACCACAACTGTCAACAAGCGGTGTTATTTTTTCATGGATATTGATGGTTTTGCCAGTAGTCTTATTTGCTTCTATTTTGTACCCTTCGCGAAAAATGGCTCCCAGTATTTTAAGGAGTCGTAAAAACGTTAAAGGCTTGTTCTATTTAAACCCTGGAGATGTTGAATCGGTTCATTCTTATGCAAAATTGTTAGAAGAAATGAATGTTGAACAAGAGATTGCCTATGAATTACTTAAAGTTTCCGTTCTTCGAGATTTGAAGCGCAAACGCTTTTTACGCGCTTTAGTGGTGGCCAGCTTAAGTTTGATTACACAGTTTTTTATTCAAATATCTGCTTTCTTTGCCCTTTTGTGAAGGCATGAAAGAGCGGATTTCACAAACTATAACGATTATCAACAGCATGCGTCGTCGTTTAGCGCAAATATTTGATCAAGTTGTCGCTGTCGTGTATAAAAAAATAGCTATTAGTCCCACAGGAATTAAATTTGATGGGCAAGCTCGATTTACCTTACTAACTGTCAATTATTCTACAACTTACTATCTGAAGTTGATGTTATTGACTTTAAGCAAACAAAACAATTTGGATAAACTCAAGCAAATCATTGTTGTCGATAACAATTCTAAGGATGGTAGCAGCCAGTTTTTGCAGCAATTAAACATTCGCTCAAAAGCAATACATGTTATAAGCAACAAATGGTTTTGTCACCATGCGCGAGGGCTGCGCCTTGGGATAAATGCTCTAGATCAGATTGAAAAAAAACTTACTTGCCAACAAAAAAGCAATGTTTTGATGATATGCGATACTGATATTGTTTTTAGAAACCCAGAAACGGTTAGCTCTCTTGCTAAAGTTTTTGAACGCAAGCAAGCAGCCTTTGCTGGAGAGTTGCGTTACAGTGATCATGTTTGCCCTCAAGCGCAAGCTTCTTTTTTATGTTTGTTGCGTGAATGTTATGAACGCAAAGACATTCAGCCCTTTGTTTATCATGGTTCTCCTGCTTATTGGTTGCAAAAGAGCCTGTGGAAAGCGGGGCTGTATTTGCATGACTTTAGAAGTAACTTTGCAGGATATATTCTTCATCGTGGTCGCAGCGGTGTTGCGGCAGCAAAACAGTACAAGCCGTTAAGTTCTTTTACTACCGTAAACAATCAAGCGCATTATATGGGAGTAAAAAACGGTAAGGAAATTTGGCAGAACATTGAAAAACAACACCAAGAACTGTTAAAAAAAGAAAACCAGCAGCAACTTATTGATCATCTTGTCCGTTCTTTCGTCTAGAAGCTTGTTCGATAAGAGGGATTTACTGTACTGATTCAGTACTCTATGGTATAAAGCGCGCTTCATTAAACTGGGTTTGAAAAAAGAATGATGTTGTATCCTAAAGGCGATTGGTTTGGAAATATCAAAGGCGATGTATTGGCTGGTATAGTCGTGGCTTTAGCCTTAATTCCCGAAGCTATCGCATTTTCAGTCATTGCAGGGGTTGACCCAAAAGTTGGTTTGTATGCTTCTTTTGCCATAGCGGTGATGATTGCTTTTGTCGGTGGCCGTGCAGGAATGATTTCCGCAGCAACAGCTGCAACAGCTTTGTTGATGGTGACCTTGGTTAAAGAATACGGTTTGCAATACCTTTTGGTGGCCACCATTTTAGCAGGTGTCTTGCAAATTGTTGCGGGTTATCTCAATCTCCATCGTTTTATGAGCTTTGTTTCTAAGTCGGTTATGACTGGCTTTCTTAATGCTCTTGCTATTCTTATTTTTATGGCACAGTTGCCCGAATTGACAGGTGTTACTTGGCAAGTCTATGCTCTCGTTGCTTTAGGTTTAGCTATTATTTATCTTTTCCCTTATGTGCCCGTCATTGGTAAAATCATGCCGTCTCCTTTGGTGAATATACTTTCAATTACGGCTCTTGTTTATTTTTTTGGTGAAGGCATTGGCATTAGAACTGTCGGAAATATCGGCCAATTACCCGATACGCTCCCGATTTTTTTATGGCCACAAGTTGATTTTAGTTTTGAAACCTTAAAAATTATTTTCCCCTACTCTATTTCTATCGCCATTGTTGGCTTGTTAGAGTCTTTAATGACGGCCAATGTTATTGATGAACTTACCGATACCAGCAGCGACAAAAAAAGAGAATGCAAAGGCCAAGGCTTGGCCAATATAGCTTCGGGTTTTATTGGTGGTATGGCGGGTTGTGCAATGATTGGTCAGTCCATTATTAATGTTAAATCAGGCGGTCGAGGTCGCTTATCGACTTTGGTGGCTGGAGTGTTTCTGTTGATATTGGTCGTATTTCTCAGTGATTTTCTTAAAATAGTTCCCATGGCCGCACTGGTTGCCGTTATGATTATGGTTTCCATAGGAACCTTTAGTTGGGCTTCGGTGAAAGAACTTAAAAGCAACCCCAAAAGTTCCAGTATTGTCATGATAGCAACGGTCATAGTTGTCGTCTGGACACACAATTTGGCTTACGGAGTGTTTACTGGAATTTTAATCGGATCTTTGTTCTTGGCCCAACGTTTGAGCCGTTTTATGTATGTGAAATCTGAATACGATGAGGCCAGTGACACCCGAACTTACCACGTTGTCGGGCAGTTGTTTTTTAATTCTTCAGAAAAATTTATTGGCTATTTTGATTTTAAAGAAGCTGTAGATACAATTGTCATCAATGTCAAAAGATCGCATTTTTATGATATTACTTCTGTAGCCGCATTGGACAAAGTCGTGATAAAATTACGCAGAGAAGGGGCGGATGTTAAAATAGTTGGCCTAAACAAAGCCAGTGAAACCATGATGGATAAATTCGCCCTGCATGATAATCCTGAAGCCGTTGATAAACTAATGAGTGGACATTAAGATGAACAATAACACAAAAAAAATTCTGGTCGGTATTGATGGTTCAGAAATCAGTGAATCGTTATTAAAGTACGCTGTTTTTTTATCCAAAAGCAACGGCTATCCAATTAAAATATTGCACACTATTGAACACTCTCATCAAAGTGAACAAGCCCATCATGAAGGCAATTTAACCCCCAATATACGGCGCGAATTGCTCAAAGAACTGTCCGAAGAAGAACGCCAACACAGCAAAAAATTAATTGCAGAAGGTAAAATGTTAATAGCAAAGGCCAAAAAGCAGCTGATGGATGCAGGTGTTGATAATGTCATCGCAAAATTAAGACACGGGAGCTTGCCAGAAGCCATTGCTGATTTGCAAGATCAGATTGCATTAGTTATGTTGGGCTCCAAAGGTTTAGATCACCAACAAGATGCCCAAGGACTTGGTTTTCATTTAGAAGAGTCAATTCGAGCAAGCAAAACACCAGTATTTATCGCAAGAAAACATTACGTCGAACCTAAAAAGGTTTTGTTTGCTTACAACGGCAGCCCAACATCAAAAAGAGCTCTGGCAATGATAGCTCAAGATAGCATATACAAAGAACCTCTTGAAATTCATATTGTTTGTGTTAATAGCGATACAAATTTGGCAAACAAACTATGCGAAGAAGCAAAACAAGCACTTTCAAGCTCAAATGCTAGTTTGATTACAAAAACACTTACTGGTGATACCATTCTTCAATTAACTCAGTATCAAAAGCTTAATACCATTGATATAACAGTCATGGGCGCTTTTAGTCATGGTAAATTGCATGGATTTTTCTTTGGTAGCTTTACCACTCAAATGATACAGCAAAGTGAGACTAATTTTTTATTGATAAGGTAAGTTTTGAGATTCCCAAGAGATGACAGAGAAAATATGCAAACACAAAGTGCTTATGGGTTCATAAGTAAGGTATAATTTGAAAAAAACAGGAGCATTCGTATGATAAAGTTATTTGGTTTCGGTAGAAATCTCGGTTTAATTGATGCCAGTCCATTTGTGGTTAAGGTTCATGCCTTTTTAAAAGTGGCAAAGCTGCCTTACAAAACTGTATCAGGAGCTCAAAACTTAGGCAAATCACCGAAAGGCAAACTGCCTTTTATTGTTGATGGTGAAAAGACCATCGGAGACTCCCAGCTCATCATTGAATATTTATCAAACAAATACACCATCGATTTGGATGAACATTTAGATCAACAACAAAAAGCATGCAGCTACTTGATTACCAAGTCATTGGATGAAAACCTTTATTGGTGTTTGGTGTGGTCACGCTGGCAACATGAAGCCACTTGGCAAGAAGTAAAAAACTCCTTTTTTAAAGGCATCCCCTTTCCTCTGTCTAAAATAGTGCCTAAAATAGTCCGTAAAAAAACACTCAAAGCCTTGCAAGCCCAAGGAATTGGTCGGCACCAAGAGGCTGAAATTATTTCCATTGCTGATCAAACATTTTCAGCTTTGTCGGTGCTTCTTGGAGATCAAAAGTATTTTCATGGTGAGACTATTAGTTTGCTAGATATCAGTGCCTATGCCTTTTTATCTTCGTTAATTGATTCAAAGCTTAATAATGAACTCTGTGTAAAGGCACGCTCCTATCCAAACTTGATTGATTACTGCCAAAGATTTCAAAAAAAGTATTTTCCTGTATGATTGTTGAAATTTTAAAAGCCTTATTTCTTGCAGGAATTCCTGTGGCCTTAATTTCCTATTATTTTGTCAGCAAAACAACAAGCAAGATGCCTTTAAAAGCTTCAAATTCAAAAGAGCTGACTCAAGAGTTAAAAGCGGTTCAACTGCACAGCAAGCCCGAAGAAAACAAGCTCACTTCAATGCTGCATCAAAAATGGTTAAAGTTTGGTGGTGGTTTTTATGGACTGTTAGCTTTTATTACTTACTTGCACATCGAGCTTTATCAAGTCATTGAGTTTTTACAAAATTTTAATGGCTTTGCTGACTTTATAGAAAACATTGGTTTTGTCATGATTTTAAACTTTTTTATTGAAGCCATTATGAATTTAGTAACCGCCTTTGTGTGGCCGATTTATTGGACTAAATTTTTGCCTATTGGCTCTTTGTGGGTTTGGATTTTTGTTTCTTTTGTATGCTACAGTACAGCGACTAAATTTGCTTTGCACCAATCGAAGTAATAGGCGAACACGAACCATCTTTCTTTGTAAACTTGTGTCGTGTTCAATAGGGTTGATGCATAAATAAGCGTATTGAGTACTTGTGTTTATTCCCATCAAATTAGGCAAAAACCTGTCTCAATTTAACTTTCTCTCGCTACAATCGCTATTTTCGGACAAGCTCCTAGTAGAACAACGACCTTCAAGTTTGTAGTTTTTCCAATGAGCTAGAGTCATTAAAGTTCCGCCTACAAAAAAAATTGCAGATTCCATTAATACAGTAAGCTGTTCTTCAATGAGAGTACCTCCTAACAAAAAGACAACTCCAAATCCAGCCAACCATAAAACAGTCTTTGACTTGTGTTTTTTATAACCGCGGCCTATGCTCCATACAGCAACAATCAAAATAAAGCTTATCCATATCCAACCATGACCAAAGTGGGCCCATTTGGGAATTATGGGAGCAATACTCAGAAGTATTGGAGCCATAGCACACTGAATAGCACAAACCAAGGAAACGCTAATGCCTAATATATCTGCTATGGAACGAGAAGTTTTGATGTTTATGTACGACTTTATTAAGAAAAAGTATTATTGGGGGCACAGGCTTGCTTTGCAAGCAGCTTTTGAATTTTCAATCAGAATAAGCTCAAATCTTAAGAGAATGAGCTTATTCAAATTGTAGCTTGGAGCGTGTCCGAGAATAGAAATTTACTGCGAAAAAGTTGAAATTTGACAGTTTTTCAACTAATTTTCGTTAAATAGCGGGCTATTCGCCTCAAATTAGGTAAAAACCTGCCTCAATTCAACTTTCTCTCGCTACAATCGCTATTCTCGGACAAGCTCCTAGATATTAGGTACGGTCTTAGGAAGCTTCCATACTGCTTTTGTATTCACCCAATGTTGCAAAGCCATTCATGCGAGCACGGTGCGAAAGCTCTGCTTGCGCTGCGGCCACATTGTCTTTGGTGTTAGCACCCCAGACTTTTAATGCACTGGCTTGCAATGCACGGCCATAGGAAAAACTTAATGGCCAAGGCAATGGACCTAGTTTGTTCATTTCATTCAGGTGTTCTGTAGCTTGCTCTTCTGTTTGACCACCAGATAAAAAGACGATGCCCGCCAAACTTGCTGGAACAGCATTCATCAAACAACTAACCGTTGCTTCGGCGACGTCTTCAACATTGGCTTGTTCTGGGCATTGGTCACCTGCAACAACCATAGATGGTTTTAAAATTGTACCCTCAAGCAAAACATCGTGTTCATAAAGTTGAGCAAATAATGTTTTTAAGGCCAGCTCTGTGACATCATAGGCTGTGTCAATATCATGTGTTCCTGTCATCAATACTTCGGGCTCAACAATGGGTACAATCCCCGCTTCTTGACACAAGGCCGCATAACGCGCTAAAGCATGACAATTGGCTTCTATATTTGCTTGTGTCGGGGTGCCATTTTCTTCATCTATAGTAATCACCGCACGCCATTTTGCAAAACGAGCCCCAAGCTCTGCATATTCTTTTAATCGCTCGCGCAGTCCATCCAGACCTTCTGTAACCAATTCACCGTCAAAGCCAGCCATAGGATGAGCGCCTTTATCAACTTTAATGCCTGGAATTATGCCAGCTTCATTCATGATTGACACTATAGAATCACCACTTTTGCCATTTTGTCTTAATGTTTCATCAAACAAAATAGCCCCTGAGATATGTTCTCCCAAATCTGTGGTGGTTAATAACATATCGCGGTAATCTCTGCGATTGTCTTCGGTGCAATCGACACCAATAGTATCAAATCGTTTTTGAATGGTTCCTGTGCTTTCATCAATGGCTAGTATGCCTTTGCCTGGTGCTACCATGGCAGCAGCCGTTTCTAACAACTGTTCTACGTTCATTTTTTTCCCCTTACGGATGGTTTGTTATTTTCGCTGAATGCGAAAGGTATTATGTTATTTACCCTAATACCGATATTGATACACGGCTCAGTCAATATCAGGTTTTGGAATTTTCGTATCTTGATTCAAGTATTTCAACTGCTGGGAGTACATTCCCTTCTAAAAATTCTAAAAAAGCACCGCCCCCAGTTGAAATATAAGAAATACATTGCTCAATTTCGTATTTATCGATGGCTGCCAAAGTATCACCCCCGCCAGCAATTGAAAATCCGTCACCAGCAGCAATACCTTTGGCTAATGTTTCTGTACCATTACCAAACTGATTGATCTCAAACACACCAACAGGACCGTTCCAAACAACCGTGCCAGCTTTACGCGCCATTTCTGCAAATTTTGTGGCTGTTTCTGGGCCAATATCCAAGATCAAGTCATCGTCTTCTACGGCATCCACTGGTTTAATCGTGGCTTCGGCTGATTCTGAAAATTCTTTGGCTGTAACCACATCTGTTGGCACAGGTATCTCGCGGTTTTGTTCGATGGCTTGTTTCATTAATTCTTGTGCTTGTTCAACCAGGTCCGCTTCATACAAGGACTTGCCCACATTGTGACCCGCTGCTGCAATAAAAGTATTGGCAATACCGCCACCAACAATTAACTGATCGACTTTTTTTGATAGACTTTCTAAAACTGTGAGTTTGGTAGAAACTTTGGAACCACCTACTATCGCCAACATCGGACGTTCAGGCTTATCCAGTGATTTTGCAAGAGCGAGTAATTCTCCATACAGCAATGGACCGGCTGTTGCGACAGGAGCGAATTGTGCCACACCATAGGTTGAGGATTGCTTGCGGTGAGCCGTACCAAAAGCATCCATGACAAAAACATCACACAGCTTTGCAATTTTTTTTGATAATTCTTCATTGTTGGCTTTTTCGCCAATATTAAAACGGACATTTTCCAACAAAACCAATTGTCCGGCTTTCACTTTAACGCCGTCCAACCATTTTTTTATGAGCAAGACTTCCTGGTTCAGATGTTCTGTCAAGTAATCCGCCACTGGTTGCAAGGAAAACTCTGCTTCGAATTGCCCTTCTGTTGGACGTCCCAAATGAGACATGACCATAACTGCAGCACCCTGTTCAAGAGCGAGTTTGATTGTGGGCAATGAGGCCAAAATTCTTTTGGCGCTGCTTACCTTGCCATCCTTGATAGGCACATTCAAATCTTGGCGTATCAAAACCCGTTTGTTTTTTAGGTTCTGATCTTGCATTTTTAATATGTTCATGATTAATTGAAAGAAATAAAGTGAGTGAGATTTTATCTCACAACGGCGGTCAATTACAAATTAAATGCTCACTTAGGAGCCAAGTGAGCATTTTGTATAGCCCCAAATCCAAATATAGAATCACGATGTATGCACACGTCCTTCCATTCGTGCTTCTATATCGAAATTTGGGAGAGTGAAGGCGTTGCCTGTTAGGCTTGCATTAGGGCAATGGAGGTGTCTAGCATTCTGTTTGAGAATCCCCACTCATTGTCGTACCAAGAAAGAACTTTTACCATGTTACCATTCATTACTTTGGTTAATCCTGCATCAAAAGAGGATGATTTTTCGCAATGATTAAAATCAACAGAAACCAGTGGCAGGTCATTATAACCAAGAACACCTTTCATACCATTTGAAGCTTCTTTCATAATAGCATTGACCTCTTCGATCGTGGTTTCTTTGCGTGCTTTAAAAACCAAATCAACAACCGATACGTTAATAGTTGGTACTCGCATGGCAAAACCATCCAGCTTTCCATCCATCTCTGGCAAGACCAATCCCACAGCCTTGGCAGCACCTGTACTTGTGGGAATTTGACTCATGGTAGCCGAACGAGCACGCCGCAAATCTTTGTGAAAGACATCTGTTAGCACCTGGTCATTGGTATAGGCATGTATGGTTGTCATTAAACCATGTTCAATACCCAAGGCATCGTTCAGAGGTTTAACGATTGGAGAAAGACAATTTGTTGTACACGAAGCATTGGAAACAATCGTATCCGTTGATTTCAAAACATCGTCATTCACACCATAGACAATGGTTGCATCAACAGGCCCGTTGCCTGGTGCTGATAGCAGAACTTTCTTGGCTCCCGCTTTTAGGTGCATTCCTGCGGTTTCTTTGCTTCTAAAAATCCCCGTACATTCCATCACAACATCTACGTTTAATTCCGCCCAAGGAAGCTCCTCTGGATTTCGAATGGCCAGTACTTTAATAGCATCTCCGTTAACGATCATTTCATCGTCTTGCATGTGTACTTCTGCATTAAATCGGCCGTGAGTCGTGTCAAATTTTGTTAGATGTACATTAGTATTAACATCACCTAAATCATTAATGGCAACGATTTTTAACTCATCTGTGCGCTTATATTCGTACAAAGCTCTTAACACATTGCGTCCGATACGACCGTAACCATTGATTGCTACTCTAATTGTCATGATTTTCTCCTAATAGAAAATAAATTTATAATCGCCGCACGATAACGGCCACTTCATTTCACCATTCTTACTCAATCAACTTGATTGTTCAAGAATATATTAGCAATCGCTAATCAAAGGTTTTTATATTTAACATAAGTAATTCTGATATAGTACCTCTTCTAATATAACCCAAATCCCGATATAGAAAATCACGATGAGAATACAAGACCTTAATGCGCCTAAGAAATTCTCAAAAAGCTTCATCACCAATAAAAAGAACAATGAAGCGGTGTAGCATCCGTTCCTATAATTAAGAGTTGCCTTTGTATCATTCCACTTTTGGTTAAATTTCCCCTTGGAGGTTTAATCGCATTTTTTCATGAGGAATATCATCCTCTAAGTAATATTCACCCGTGGAACTGAAACCAAGCTCCTTATAAAATCGCTGCAAATATGACTGAGCAGAAAGCTCAATAGTCTTGGAGGGCTTGAGATTGTCAATGCAATGCTTCATTATTATTTGAGCCAAACCTTTTTTTCTATGCTGTTGATCGACGACCACGCGGCCAATAGCGGCTTTGCTTTTACTCTTGCGTATAATTCGAGCATAGGCGATGATTTTATCTTTGTTTTTTATAAAAACATGCTGAGCCTTTTGGTCTTGGTTGTCGATATCCTGATAAGGGCAATTTTGTTCAACACAAAAAACCGCTATGCGCAAAGACAAAATGCCATAAAGCTCTTCAAGTTTAAGTTGTTGAAAGGATTTTTGTATTACACTATGAGAGTTTAACATTTGTCACAAATTATTATGGGCTAGTATGCTATTCTAGCAAATATTCCTTTTGTGTTGAGAATAAATAATGAAATGGTTACTAAAATCCTTGCTTGCTATAATTGTTTTGGCTGTCATTGCTGCAATTGTATTGCCCTTTGTCCTTGATCCCAACGATTACAAAGATGATATTGAGCTAAAAGTTCAAGAAAAAATAAGCCGTCCCATTCATCTCAATGGTGAAATAAAATGGTCTGTCTTTCCTTGGTTGGCACTCACTTTTAGTGATGTGATCATTGAGAATGACAAAGGCTTTAACGACCAATCTCTTGCTAAAATAGCAGAGCTCTCAGCCCGAGTGAAACTATTGCCCTTATTTAAAAAAGAGATTCAAGTCGGCCATATAGAAATAAATGGAGCTGATTTGCAACTGCAAATTAACAAACAAGGTAAAAGCAATTGGCAAGGGATTATCGATTCCTTAAACAAAGGTCAAAAGGACAAGCAAGATGATGCTGGCACTAGCAAAGAAATCAAGATTGCAGGAATCAGTTTAGACGGTGTTAATGCGAACTATTCCGACAAGCAAAACAATACGTCCTTTGAACTGAGTCAATTTGAACTTTCTACAACGGCTATAAATTCTACCGAACCCGTTTCCATTGATACTTCTTTGCGCTTGTTTATGCCTGAATCTGGACTTGAAGTTGATATAGAGACGGATATAATTGCCACCAATATTCTTTCAGACAAAGGTATATTGTTAGATTTGAACGAACTGTCCGTCTCTGGAAAACTAAACAAAGACAGTACTATTCCGTTGAACATTTCTTTGCTTCAGGGTGGAGAAATTGATCTCACAAAAGACAGTCTAAACCTTCTGGAAATCCAAATCATTGCAGGTGATGCCAAGCTCACTACTAACTTGTTGGGCTCCAATCTAACCAAGCAAATAGCTTTGTCAGGTTCCTATCAATTAAAGCCCTTTGATTTAAATGGTTTTGTCGAAGAATTATCTGGTGCTCCACTGACCAACTCTGATGTTTTGTCTGATTTTTCCAGTCAAGGCCAGTGGCAATTGAACGGAAATAGCATGAAAATTAAAGATCTAAGCATTATATTTGACAAAACAAAAATTCAAGGTACAGCAAATATCAGCGATGTTGAACGGCTTAAAGGCCGCTTTAATGTCGCCATTAATCAGTTAAATATTGATCAATTTCTAACCGATAAAGCACAAGAAAACAAAACAAGCACTGGCAAAAACACAAGTACTGCGCTGCAATTTGGCCAGTTAAGTGGAACCGTCAAAATCGACACACTGTTTGCTAGTGGTACGCAAATGAAAAACATCGAAGTGAAAGTTAAAACAAATGGCAACAGCATGCGGCTCGATCCAGTAACCGCCGATTTTTATCAAGGCCAACTCCTTACTTCTGTTGCTATAAATACAATGGCAACCAACAATAAAGTCAAAGTCAATCATTCGATGAAAAAAATCCAAGCAGGCCCTTTACTCACAGACCTAGCAGGCAGTCAGTTGTTAACAGGTATTGGTGATTTGAAAATAGATTTAAATATCGATGAACCCTTTAGCGAGCTCCCGCTCAAAACAGCAAACGGACAAATTAGTTATCAACTAGGCGATGGCGCCATATATGGCATAGATGTTTTTGGTATGATACAAAAAGGTTTTGCCATGCTTTATCCAGAAATAGCACAAAAAGAAACCTCCGAAGAAAAGAAGACTAGTTTCGCTCTCATGCAATTAGAGGCTGATGTTAATGCCGGTATATTAACAACTCGCGTCCTTTCGCTTGAATCCCCTTATCTGCGAGTGACAGGCCAATTAACCATCGACTTGGTTGCCATGCAAATCAAGGGTACACTCGAGCCCATGCTGCTCGATATTCCAGAGCAAATGGTTTCTGAAAAATATAAAAAACTTCTAAATCTTGCTATTCCTGTATCGCTAAAAGGCTCATTGCTAGAACCCGACATTGCCATTGACTACCAAAAGCTTCTGTTAGCCACACAAAAAGAACGAATTAATAAGGAAAAAGAGAAGCTAAAAGGCAAACTACTGGACTCACTATTTGGTAAAAAAAGCAACAAAACACAACAACAGGGCAACAAAGCCAAGCAAGAACAATAAATACGACTTCATTGTTCGGCTTAGTTGACACTTAGCGGTTGTGTTGGTTTATTTTTAAAAAGCAAAAAACTCGTTTGGTCTTGTGGCTTCAAAAAAACATTTGTTCTATCGGTTTTTTATAGTTTTGTTTAAGAAATAAGTGCTCAAACAGCTTTACAGTCTAAAAAGAAGCCAACATACCAACACAACTACTTAACCGAGTTACGCTGATAATACAAAACATCAGAAGCCAATGCTAAGCAGGAAGCACTTAATTGGCGCCTAAAACCAGACTCTCTCTCACGATAAATTCTTTCCTGGTCAAGCACTAATTAGGTGTTTTCTGTCTCATTTTCAGTTAAACTTCCGCTATATCAAATATGAGCCGATAGTAAAAACACGATGATAACACAGTCCCCTGATTTTCTGCATACACCAGTTACATGTATTCTCAAACGAATTTCTTCGTCGGGGTTTAGGTCTTAAATACAATGTACAATTTAAACAGCGAACCTTTTAAGCTCGAACGTGATGTTCAAGCCATTATCGTCCCATCGGGTCAAACCATGGAGTTACCTGCTGGCACTGTAGGCTATATCACACAGTCCTTGGGTGGTAGTTTTACTGTATTTATCGATGGCAGTATGTTTATGATACTAGGTCACAATGCCGATGCACTGGGCAAAGAGCCCATGCCAATGCCCGAATACAAAGAAAATGCCAACAAAGAAGAAACTCAAAAAGCCGTATGGAACCAACTGAAAAATGTCTTCGACCCAGAAATACCCGTCAGCATAGTTGAACTAGGCCTAGTCTATGAATGCAAAGTAGAACCAATCAAAAACTCATTTGATGTCAAGATCATTATGACACTCACCGCTCCAGGCTGTGGCATGGGAGATGTCATCATCGCGGATGCTCAAGCCAAAATTAAGCTAATCCCAAACATAAACTCAGTAAATTGCGAAATTGTTTTTGATCCGCCATGGGACAAAAGCATGATGTCTGAGGCTGCTCGTTTGGAGACTGGTATGTTTTGATAAAACCAAACTAGGAAAGTAATTTCTGCCAAATGTTAGTACACAGACTTTTTACTTTATTAATTTGCTTAGATGAAAATGGTGGGAACTCAATTTTTTCATTAAGGTGATTTAAATCGAATCCTTGGTTTCTCCTGAACTCTCTATTTTTGGATAATAAACGACTCCCTTTTAAATATTCATCATTAAGATTATGGCAAATTGGCAACTTTGATAGTGGCTTATCTATATCGCATAGGCTAGTAATTTTAGATACGATTAAATTGGCATTTTTACAAAGAGATTCATAGTTAAGCAACATGTCTATATTATTTATATTGTTGATAATCTCTGAATTAACAGCAGACCATTGCTTTGAGCATTGTATCAATTTATCATCTGAGGCAATATCCTTCCAGTTTTTAGGTTTTATTCCCCACCAACCATCTTCAGGGCCTAATCCATCATTCTGAGTTTCATATTTCTTAAGCAGAGAATATACATTGGCTATAGGATCTCTATACATAGCAACAATTTTACAATCAGGAAACACTTTTTTTAGCCACCTGATTCTTACCGAGTTATAAGGGTTTTTATTCATAAGAATTGGTTCATCAATACTAGCTTCTCTAATACGTGATAATAACAATCCTCTATCACGTAAATCAAAGTCCGACTCATCCAAATAATGTCCATGATTTCCAAGGTGTTTTTGATACAAAACCCCACAAGGCCTATCCACTGGTGAAAATGGTGGATTATCGCCCCAAAAAAACTTTCCTTCAGGCAAAAAAGGATTATTAATGAAACTCTGTTGCATTAACATCCTGTTCATTAGAGATGTTCCTGATTTTTGCATTCCTATTATGAATAGTAGTTTCATTTTTTATTTCAAAAGTTGCTAAGTTAATTTAGTAAATATTGTTTTTTATTTAAAAAAAACTTCTATATTTTTCGATTCAGGGAAAATAGTCAGTGTATTTCCTTTCATTAAATACTTACTACTTCCGTATAGTTTTATTGGTTTTCCAGAAACAACCATTACGAGACATGATTTTGGATTGATCTTAATGATTTTGATTTTTATACTTTTAGTAAAATATATAATTTTAACTGGCATTAAGTCTATCACTTTATTCAAATAGAATGTTTTTTTATGTATTGGTTTCAATATTACTACATTTAAAGGTTGATAGTAGTGCCTATACTCAATCAGATTTATGCAGTTATCCTTAAAAGTAGATTCGGCATTTCTAATTTGCCATTCAACATTACTTATTTTGATTAAACAGCTAATAGGTTGTGTTCCTTTATACTTTATGCTGGTAGTTCCATCGTTTTGAAATTCATTTTGATCTAGTGTTATACCACCTCTCAAATCAGCATGTCTCTTACCGTTTATGCTAAGAGAGGGCAGGATATTTTTATCCACTCTTTTTGACAAAGCTAATTTAGATAATATAAATTTTTTAGGAAATCCTATAAATTCAAAAGATACTCTTAAATATTTTTCATTATAATCTCTTAATTCTGGAACCTTAATTAACTTGGTTGAGTAAATAAAGTCCTTTTCCTCCATATAGAATTTTTTAGATGCAAATATTTCAAACTGATTTATATTATAAACGATATAATATATTTTGATTCTAGCTTTCATTTTGTCTTCACTTTTAAAAGGGCTCAGTTTCATCTCGACTTTAAATTCATCATTTGATTCACATCTAAAATAACTACCTCTGACCATATAATTAATATCTGTTTTTTTTTGTGATGGAAGATTTAATGTAACAGTTTTATTTAAATTATTCTCTATTAAAAGTCCCTTTGCAACAGACTTTCTTTGCAATCCAACAGGTAGTAATTGATAGCCTATAATTCTTTTAATATGCTTTCCCTTGAAAAACAATTCAGTGGTTATTTCAAAATTAGAGTTGTCGTTTAATGTTGGGTCTTTAAGCTCTTTTATATCAAACTCTACTTCATTTTTCGTTAAATAGTGATTAACTATTTTATGTTTAACATTGTTAGTTAAAGAGCCATGTCCGAAAAAATAATTTACTCCATGAGATTTATTAAAAGTTGTTTTAATATTCATGTATTGACTCAAGTGAGCAAATCCTATTTGGTCAAAAAACTTCCTTTTAGTCGCACTATAACACTTAATAATTATACCTCTCTCACTAATCTCAAAATAAACACCACCTAAGTGACCTTGTCCGAAACTTCCCCAGTTTTGAGGTGGGTTAAATCCACCAATTCGTCCATTTGAAACATAAAGCCTTCCATGCTTCTTAACAATTTGATATTGGTGATTATGTCCATGAAGCCATGCAATTACATTATTGTGCTTATTCATAACATTTAATACATCTTGACTATTAACCACAGACCTATATCCTGTTTGCCCACCGGTATATGTTGTGTCTAGAATACTATTATGCGAAAGAATCAAAGTTGTTTTGTGGCTATTCACACTTAAGTCATGTCTTAACCAATCTAAACTCTCACGATTGATCAGGACTATATCCATAAGTTGGGGTAAAGAAACAAAATGTATTCCTTTATAATCAAAACTGTAATACGGTCTTAAATTATGACTACCGAGTTTTGAAGCTGTAATTTCTGTATCAGAAGGTCCCTTTCCTAGCTCATGGTTACCTGGAATATAATGGAACAACGATTTTGAAAAAGGATTTGAGAAACCAGACAACCATTCCTTTCTTGCATCATTTCTTTCTCTTTCATTTAAATAGCCATGGTGTATATCACCTGTATCAAAAACTAAATCTAAGTTAGGAAATTGAGACAGAATTACCTGAATGGCTTCTTTTTGTTCCACCATTGTCGGCTGATCATACCCTTTCCAACCAATGTGAGCATCAGAAAAAATAAAACCAGATATACGATTTTCAGAATTATTAACTGGTCGTATTTTCAAATATGATCCTATGGAGCTCACAGAAGAAGCAATCACCAATGAAGATTTGATAAAATGTCTTCGTTTCATAATGTTTCCTATAGTAGATATATCACCCAAGTCCCGATATTGAAAATCAAAATGAAATTCCATATCGAGATTTGGGTATTAAAAATTTAATTAATATAACTAAATTTGTGGTTTAATTATCATAACTTCGTCGTCTGAATGCTAATTTCTTAGATAATATTACTTAAACTTGATTGTGGAAAAATTGTGATTCGCACAATTAACAATTTAGACTGTTTTGATCAATATTAAATTGGCTTAAAATAATCCTAAAACTCCGATATAGAAAGCACAAATATTACTTACATTCTCAATAGCATTGATATAAGACTTGGTATGATTATAGTATTTCTTAGATTAATAGGTTGATTTATTTAATTTGTCAGTTTATAAATATAATTTTCCCCAAAAAGTATATCATATTGGAGCAATTTGTAATCTTTAACCATCTCATCAAACTCTTCAGGGATGTGATCTGTATAGCTTTTATTTGCATCTAGAATTACTTTAGAAAAAACCGGCATAACATTTCTAAGCAGATTATTAAACTTAAAAAAACCTTTATACTTTAAATTTGCAATGTCTAGGATATAGGAAGGTAAAAAATTAACACTAATCTCAATGGATAAATTATTGGAAGTCAAATAGTTTGACCAAACCTGAATTGGAGTACGATATTTTTTTAATGAATCATTTATATATTCATTGTATCGCAAATCAGGGATATAGTTTTTTGTGTAATTAGGAATACCTGGTTGATGATCACCTAACAAAATAATCAAAGTTTTTCTTGGACTATTTGAATACTCATTAATTAAAATTCTATAAAGTAAGTCAATATGATTTATAGAATTTGCATACGCAGAAATTATTTCTTCTTCTCCTTTTGAAAGAGATGTGTTTTCTAAATGTATCATGGTATTTGGATAATCTTTTATATACCAAGGTGAATGGCTTGAGTTTGGAAATGCAAATATGAAAGATGCTTTTTGTTCTTTCGTTAAATTAATAATCTTTTTTGCTATTTCTCTACTTGATGTAGTTTTATTAGATGGATCTAATTCTAAGTTTTTATCTTTTGATAAACTTATTTTATTATTGAATTCCAAATAGTCATAAATCTTACCATAACCAAACCCTTTGAATTTAATAACTTGTATTGCGTTAGTATTAAAACCATTAAAGTTCAATACTTTCGCAAGACTTGAAACTCCCTCTCTTGCAAATTCTTCGTAAGGCATTGTTTCAATTGGAGTAAACCTATTAGTAAGACCCGTTAAAATTTCAAACTCTGCATTAGTTGATTTTCCCCCGTAAACTGGTGAGTGTACTGTTCCTGATATTTGGTTTAGTTTGTTCTTATTGAAAACAGGTATTGGTTCTTGTGTAAATTTCCAACCAAAATCACTTGGATCTGTGTAGGATTCCGCCAATAATAATATTATGTTATCTGGTTTTTCTTTATTATTTGTGTTATTAAATTGATTTAAATTATATTTATTAACGATGTTCTGGATTTTATTTTTACTATATCTTTCTGGCTTTCTAGTTGTTTGAATAAATAATGATGCTTGGAAAAAATTAGTTAAAAACCCATACTTTAAACACCTTCTAGGAAGGTGTGAGTTTTTTTTATGAAAAATACCTTGTTCTCGTAACTTCATACTAATTTCATTATTAAATATAAAAAAACTAGATATTAATAATAGTAGAAAAACATGGTTAAAATAAAAGCTTTTGTTTTTAACCTCTTTTGAAGGTGCTTCTTTGCAATATCCTAACCATATTATTAGTGAAACAATAACAAGAATTAGAATAGCGTATGGTATAAATGTCTTGAATAAATCCCATGTCTTAACTAAGTTTCCAAGCTGTTGAAAGTCCACAGGATATAAGGGCATCGATAGGTATCTGATTTTAATAATATTAATAGCCAAAAAAATAAAATAAAATAAGACAGCCAATACTAATGCTAACCTTTTCCGTTTAAAAACTATCAATAATATTAATACTATTATTGATAGTATAAAAGTTTCGATAATATGCCCTATCAGAAATATGTAAACTGGCTGATTAGTTATTTGAAATATCGGAACTATCAAATAATAAAACACCCCTGAAATTAAGAACAAAAATAGAAAGTATTTTATATAATCCTTTAATAGTGTCATGGTATAAGTTTTATTGAGATTACATAACAAAAAAGCTCTCTTTGGTAAAGAGAGCTTTTAACATAGTAATGTTTTTGATTGTCTGTGCTTACAAGCAACTTCCACCAATAAACGTTTGCCTTCTCGTTTCAACATCATCTAAAAATATTGTCGCTCCTTCAGTAAGACTGGTTGGATTATTTAATCCACCAACCCTTAAAGAATCAACACCATCTGTCCACTGAGACAAATCAACAGTTTTTGTGACAACAGGGGTATCTGTTTCTGCTGTAGCATTCGCCCAAACTCTAAACGCGCCTGTCGTAATATTTAAGTCCCACTCAATCCTTGTTGGCGCATCTGAGATGTCAAAGTCATAAGTATTCTTTGTTGACCCATTATTAGGCAAACCTGCACCGTCTCTAACAAAACCTTGGATGTTGTAATTTCCTGCGTTGTTCTGAAGTTTCATTTGCATCAACTGACGCCAAGGACAAGTTCCACCAGCTCCTGGACCTGGGCAGCGCACATTCATTACTTTCAATCTTCTAAAGGTTCCACTAGCTGGCATAGATATAGAATTAGGGTCAATACAAAAAGCACCTCTGTACCTCTGTTCTGCTGAAGGTGAGTCATCTTGAACATAGTGCTTGTTATCAAAATCAACAGAAGATTCCAACCCGCAAGTACTACTGCCCATTGCTGCAGGCGCGGTAACATCTAGCCTTAAATCTGGATTAACCGTTGAAGTCCAAGCACTCAAATTTGCCGTTGAGCACTGTGAAAATGCTGCTGCTGAAGCAAACACTCCAACTATTGCCAATATTGTATTAAGTTTTTTCATCATTTATTCCTCTTGTTTAATAATTTATTTAAAGATAAGTGGTAAGACGTCGATTGTAAGAATGTCGGTCATGTAAAAGGTAGTTTTTTAAAAAAAGCTTTATCTTCTGCTGTAATTAACCTAAGTAACTTATTATTTTCTGGATTACTTACATAAAAGCATTTTCCTCTATCTTTAGAAACATTTTTTTTTATTTTGATGCTTTTAATTTTTAGATACCTCATTACAATATCTATTTTATTATTCAGTTTTTTTAAGTTCACCACTAAAGTGAATTCTTTTAGTTCTCGCAGAATTAAATTGTTTCTTTCTAATATTGACAAATTGTAAGCTTCTTTCTGCATTGCTAAATAAGAGTATGTGAACCAGTTAAACTGGCTATGAACATTAGGAAACTTTTCAATCCAATCTTTGAAATTTAAGTGTTCTTTATTCATTTGGTTTCTTTCATGAACTGCTTGATTATATCTAGATATTAACCAGGATTCGGGTTCTCTAAATACGACTATCCTACAAATCATTTTATTTGATATATTTTCAGCTGTAGTCTTATTAACATCATGGCCCAAAATTACTTTCACTTCTTTATTGTCTCGCATATTGAATGGCAATAATCCATGTTTAATAGCATCATTATCACCTTTTTCGGAGAGATGTACAAATTGTTCATGATTTACTAAATGTTTTTGAAAATGAGCCCTTAAGGATGTACCTCCTGTTTTTGGAATATGTGCAAAAACAAAGAGTTTATTATTTAAGATTTTCATGATGTTAACAATTTCATTTGTGTATTAATTATCTTTAATAATTCATCATTCCATTTGATTTGTTTCCTCCTCTTATTGGGTGATTGCTTTACAATCTCACAAATATTATTAATTTGATTGCTATTGTATGTCAGGCCTAAAAAGTCGAAAAAAACTTTGATTTGTTGAGGAGGATCTGAAATAAATGACTCATGATTTATCTGAAACCAATTTTCTACTTTTATTACTTTCTTTATTGAAAAAACAGTTTCAAGGTTTTCAAAGTACCTTCTAACGTGTTTTATGCTCAGTTCTTCCTTCATATAGTGAGCATAAGCCGCAATATTATCCAACTCATTTCTATAAACAAAAATGATTTTTAGCTCATCGCCTATTAAATCTATCATTCTATTAACTAATTCAGGGTTTTTCAATATAATTCTAGTGCTAGCACCTCCCTGTTTATCCCCAACTAGTATCGGGTTTAGCACTCGACCTTGAAACCCTGAATTAATTTGATAGTTATAACCAGTATTTATCCACCCGTTCTTATCGTTATTTTTTAAAGAAAAATAAAGTATTATTTTATACAGTTGCGCTTTTGTCAATTTGTGTTTGTTCAATAAATTTGGAATATTTAGATGGTTACTAATAGCAGTCTTTGAATGAGAGTCTAAAAGTGCCCCAATTAAACTGTGCCCGCTATGAGCGTGCCCAACAAACATAACGCAGTTGCTAATTTTTTTTATTTGATTATCTGATATTTCATTGCAAATTTTATTGACGTCAGATGCAGTTAATTTTATTGTCATTTTTAAAAATGTATTTAATATAGTAGTTATAATAACATTTATGTTGTAGCATGCATTAAAAATCCAAGTAAAAACCTAAATGTATAACAATTGTGAATTAATAGATTTGCCGAGTTGCTTTGGAAAAGATGGTAACTTAACTTATATAGAGAAATTACCTTTTAAAATTCGTAGGGTATATTATTTACATTCAATTCCAAACAACATCAAAAGAGGCGTTCATGCACATAAAGCTTTAGAACAATTAATCATTGCCATATCTGGTAGTTTTGACATTACGATTGATGATGGCCAAAAAAGAAGCGTTATCCATATGAATAATCCTGCAAAAGCCTTATATGTTTGCCCTATGATTTGGAGAGAGATTAATAACTTTTCCAAAAACTCCGTTCTTATGGTTCTTGCTTCAACTGAATATGACGAATATGACTATATTCATAATTATGATGAATTCATAGCACTGAAACAAAAACGATGAAAATTCCTTTTTTCAATCTTTCTAAAGAAAATCTATCGATTAAAAATGAACTATGTTCTTCTGTCTTATCAGTTATAGAATCTGGCAGCTATATCCTTGGTAATGAGTTGTTGAAATTTGAAAAAAAATATGCTGAATATATTGGCACAAAATATTGTATTGGTGTTGGTAATGGCTTGGATGCTTTGATTTTAATTTTACGCTCCTTAGATATTAAACAAGACGATGAAGTTATTGTGCCAGCTCACACTTTTATTGCAACATGGTTAGCAGTGTCTCAAGTAGGTGCTCGAATTATACCTGTTGAACCAGATGATTCATTCAATATAGAAATTGCAAAGATTGAGAAAAAGATCACTAGTAAAACAAAAGCAATAATACCAGTGCATTTATATGGAAGACCTGTAGATATGAGTGCTTTGAGGGAGATCGCAAATAGACATTCAATCTATGTCATTGAAGATTCTGCGCAAGCACATGGCGCATCTATTAACAAAGTAAAGTGTGGGAATTTAGGTGATGCTGCAGCATTTAGTTTTTACCCAGTGAAAAATCTTGGTTCTTTCGGGGACGCTGGAGCAATTACAACAAATAATAAAAACATAGCACAAAAAATTCTATCCTTGAGGAATTATGGCTCTACCAAAAAGTATGTTCATCAAACACTTGGCGTCAACTCTAGGTTGGATGAGATTCAATCTGCAGTCTTATCTGTAAAATTATCGCAACTAGATAAATGCAACAATTTAAAAGAAAAGATAGCAAATAAATATTTAACTAAAATATCAAATGACAATATCATTTTACCTCCTCCGCAAAGAAAAAACACTTTTGTTGCTTGGCATCAATTTGTTTTGAAAGTTAACAAAAGAAGTAAATTCATAAAATATATGAATGAGAAAGGAATTGAAACAATGATACATTACCCAACCCCTCCGCATGAATCACCAGCATATAAAGAGAAAGTTAACAAATTTAGTTTACCTCTTACTTCTGAAATATGTGAATCTATTGTTAGTCTTCCAATATATTCAACTTTATCAAATGAAGAGGTCAATTATATTATAAACTCTATAAATCAATATGAATAGTAATTATGACTTACACATTGTTGCGATAGTTGAAAAAGGATATCTTGAGTCACAATTCAAACTACTAGCATTATCGATTGCTGAGTTTTTGCCAAGTTTGTCGATAAAGTTAATAGCTTGTTCACCACGATTAAACAAACAACCTAGCTCGCAGTTTCAAACTTTTTTATCTGAAAAACAAATAGATTTCATCGATAAACCTTTAAATATTGAACACGACTTCTTTCCCTTATGTAACGGTATCTATGCTTGTGACTATGTAGCAAGAACATATAATGATATCAAATCATTACTTTTAGTAGATACTGATACAGTATTTTTAAATCCGATAAAAAAGGACCTTCTGAGCACAAATTTAGTTCATTTGAGACCTGTCGATAACAAAGGAATTGGAAGCAGTGGATCAAACGATCCAAACAACCTTTTTTGGGATAATACATTTCAATACTTCAATATACAACCTAATAATCCTAAAGTTTCAACTACAGTTAGCAATGAGATAATTAGACCCTATTATAATTCAGGCTTTATACTGGCTAATGACTCTGGTTTTATGATGCAATGGAAACAAGATTTTCTTCAGCTCATGAATTCTTCAATCAGAACTTGTCCTTCCTCCTCTAGATATAAAGTTGACTATGGTTTTATTGAGCAAATGGTTCTTTCTATTACCAGTGAAAAATTTCCTTTTAAAACCAAAATACTACCCCAAACCTACAATTACCCCATACCCTTTAGACCTCTAATGAAAACAAGACCCAATCACCCCAAGTTCAATGAGCTGGTGCATGTGCATTACCATAAGTGGTTTCAGCATCCTGGTTTTTTGGATCATGTGACGGATGAAGAAGAGAAAAAAAGTGAACAATATTTGTGGTTGAAGGAGCATTTGCCTCTTTTACCCGAAATTGATGGGCCTTTTAAGTGTTGAAAAAGCAACAAAAATACATTATCGAGTAGCTAGTTGGTATTTTTCCAATAGCAGTTGATCTTTTGTGGTCCAAAACTGTTTGGCTTTTGTCTTAAGCTCCTTCATCAAGGTATAAGCGTATATTGGCTTATTAATACTGGCTTGGTATTGTGCTTGGTATTTTTGCAAGGGGTAATTAAAGGAAGAAATTTCACTGAAATAATTCATGCTTGTTATAAAGGCTTCTCGGTCGTTATGCCATTGAATATCCAATATAGAAAAGCCAGCTTGAAGTGCGTTTTGAATTCTATTTTCCTTAATGTAGTCTTGGACTAATTGTTGGTATATTTTTACAGCTTGATTTGACAAACCTTGCCTTTTTAGTAGTTCTGCTTTTATGAGTCTTAATTCTTTATCATAAGTCGTAGATAGTTGAGGCCGTTCTTTTAAAATAGCTGTTTGTTTTCTTCTTACTTCTTTGATAGGCATAATAAATGCAGCTATATACAAATCATAAATCACTATTAAATCATCATAGGCTGGCGGATAAGACTTGGGCTGTTCTTTAATAGCTTTTTTGAGTTGGCTTATGTTTACACGTGCTTTTTTATAATCTTTTACAAGAATATTTAACTCTGCATGTAGGGTCAATGCAATAACCAAGGGCTCTAAATCATCGTTTGAAAGGCTTAGGTCTATAAGTTTATTGATGTTTTGTTTGGCTTGGGCATGAAGACCAAGATAAATTTGCGCTTCAATTTTTATGTTTAAATAAATTAGTTTAGTTTTATAGGAATCCATGCTTTTTGCATAAGTTTCTGCCTTATTAAGCGTGCTTAGTGCTTTTGCATTTTCTGCTAGACCATTGTATATTCGTGCCAGAATACTATAGCTAGAGACTATACCTGCAATAGTGTGAGACCGATTGTACATGTCTATTGCTAGTTCGACATGTTTGATTGCTTGTTGGGGCTGTCCCAGGTTTTGGTAAGCGGCGGCAAGGTTTAAACTGGACAGAGCAATATAATAAGGATCTGGATTGTAATCTTTAAGCAGTCTTAATTGCTTTTTTAGAGTTTCAATTGTTTTTTCGCTCACTTGGTTGGTGTTAAAGTCTATAACGACTTCTGTGGTAAGTGATTTTATCAACGGAACCTTGTTGCCTGTTTTTTCTGATGACATTCTTAATTGCTTGAGTACAATCTGTGCTTGTTCTATTTTATTTAAATAGACCAAAACATTGGCTTTGATTAAATAAAGCTGGCTTATCAAAGAGTCATTCAACTGCTTGTTATTTTCCAATGTTTCTATCAAAGCCAACGATTTGTTATAGTGTCCCAACAAAGACTCCACATCTGCCAGCAACATCCATGCCGCAATAAAACCTGGATCGTCCGTTGTTGAAGCCTGTAAAAATTGTACTGCTTGAGTGTAACTTTTATTTTTCGCAACTTCCAAACCCTTTAGATAGCTTGTGAGAGCAAATTCCGTTGGTGTGTAGTCATTTATTTTACCGCTTGAATGAGTTATTTTTAATTGGCGAATCACCCAGCTTTCTATGCGTTCAAAAAGCAAGGATAAATTTTCTGCAGATAGGGTTTCTTTAGCAAACACACCAGCTTTTGACCTTAAAGTTATTTCAGAAAAAAACCGCGTTCCTTGCTTGTCGCCCTGCTTTCCCTCCTGTTTATCCGTTTGTTTGCTATTTTTGACAGATAGAGTGTAATCAATTCGTTGGTTCTGCACCATTTCAATGGCAATGCTTTGTGTTTGATCACTCTTGAACCAGTTTTGTTGCGGGTTGATCGTTTGTATATCTGGGTGTTTTTGCAAATTTTCTGATAAATAATTCAAACCCCCAATATTTAACCAGCCCTCTATTTTTTCTGCTGGAATGATGGCCATATTGATGGGTTTGTTTTTTAAACTTTGAGATGTGGTTTTTGTTTGATTTGAGATTAGCCCAGCCCCTAGCCCTATTAAAAGCAGTGTTAAGAGCACCAACACTATAGGATTGACAGACTTAACAGGGTTGTTTGTGGCTCTTATTGTGACTAAAGGGCTTAAACGAATACCGACTCCTCGAACAGTTTCTATAAAAGACTTGTCTGGTTTTTCTTCAGGCTGCAAATCCTTACGTAAACGCGCGATTTGTTTTGAAAGAGCAGCTTCAGTGACAATTTGATTGGGCCAAACTTCGGACATGATTTCTTGTTTACTTAAAACCTGACCTTTTTTTTCTAGCAATAAAAGCAGTATATCAAAACTCTTTTTACTGATGGGTATGTTTTGTTGAAATTTTCCTAGCCAAACTTTTCTTTGCTGAGGGTGCACTTGGTAATTTTCAAAACTATAAATTATCCCTTTGTTGCTGTTATTCATGGTTGTAAAGGCATTGTCCTAAAAATGTCTGCTAATTGTCTTGTAAGTGACAAGCTTTGTCAAATTCAAACACCTACTATGTACCGTATATTTTTTAACGAGAATAAAAACTATGTTTTTACAAAAAAAAGCGGGCTTGTTGATTGCTTTAGTTTTGCTGATTAAGTGCGGCATTGCAGATTCTAATTATCAGATAAAGAATTTCAATTTAACAACTGGCGTCTCAAGTAGCAACTCTGGCTATACCCTTTTGGGTTCTATTGGTCAATCAATCACAGCAAAATCGAATTCACAAAACTATCAAATAAACAGTGGTTTTTGGCAGATGAATACAGATTTAATTTTTAAAAATGATTTTGAATAAAGGAAGAATTATGAAACAAATAATGATACTAACACTTATATTTATCAGCTTACTGGTGCATGCTGCTCCTGTTGGTTCACGATTTTCATACCAGGGCGAACTTGTTTTTAACGGCTCACCTGTTTCTGGCAGCTATGATTTTAAATTTGAGTTGTGGAACCAAGAAACAGGCGGTGGAATTTTAGGCAATGCAATCTTTATCAACGAAGTCGATGTTAATGCAGGTGTTTTCACTGTTGAATTGGACTTTGGAGACGCTTCATTCAATGGCGATGATGTGTTTATAAAAATTCAACTAAGAGAAGGAGCCTCCACAGGAGCTTATACAGCCTTGTATCCAAAACAGCGCGTAAATGCCACTCCCTATGCAATACAAGCGGATTATTTGGCCGCCAATGGCGCAACAAACGGACAAGTGCTAAAATTTGACGGAGCAAACTGGATTGCTGGAGAAGACAATAGTTCTGCCTCACCTTGGCAGGCGGTCAATGGTGGAACACGTTTTATTGATGGTAATGTTGCCATTGGTAGCAATACGAGTGCAACTGGACCCACTCTTTTGCAATTAAATTCTGATGCTGGAAACTCTCCCTTGCGAATTAAAATAAATAATGCAACTAAAATGCGTATTTATGATAATGGCGGCACAAGTCTAGGAGGGAATACTTCTGCACCGCTCAATGGATTAACGGTTCAGGGCGATGTACTGGCAAAATCAGATGTCAATGTAGAAGGCAAGATGGACATTACAGGGGATACAAATGCCGCAATCGCAACCTTAAAACTTGATGGTGCAAATCCTTTGCGAGTGGATGTTAATGGCTTAACTAAGTTGACAGTATTGACCAATGGTGGCACGGGCATGGGCGGAGGAAGTGGCTCTTTAAACGATGTACCTGTTGATGGCTTGTATGTTGCTGGCGATATTAAAGCAGACAGTAATGTAAATATAACTGGAGATTTGACTATGACTGCTGGCAAAGTTTCACAAAGCCTATCTTCGCATGGTTTTGCAAAAGCAGGCTTGAAATTTTATTGTGGCTTTTCTGCACTGAGCATATACAGTTCATTTAATAATGTTAACTCTGGCGTGTTTTTAGTTACACATAATGTACCCAACTATCTGGGGCATTGTACTATTACACTGCCATTTGATGTATCTAATTTATACATACAAACAAATGTTGATCCGACAGAAAGCTTGTATTTTCGCCAAGCATTGTGCAGAAAAAAAACAGGTTCGAGCAACCAGATTAATTGTCGTGTCAGTGAGCCAAATGCTAATTCAGTTGATGCGATTGTTAGTCTTTTGCTTTTCTAATTTTTAACTACTCACCCATCGTTGTCATTCCCGCGAATTCGGGAAAAATAACATCGAGAATGTATTTTCATGCAAGCCCTCATGGACGAGGGTGAGTATCAAGGATGATACGAATAATCCAGAATTTAGAACTTGATGCTTGATTTTTCTATGTTTTAAATCATTATCGAGTATCTCTGGATTCCCATTTTCATGGGAATGACAGAGTTTTAAATGATCAACTCGTTTAATAACAATATGTTAGTTCTTAACTAAGTGCCATTCGGGTTTTACCCACCAATGCAGAGGCTTTGAGTACAAGGCACTCTAATTTTTATGAAACTATTGACATTTGATAGTGTCAAAACATGACTTATAATTACTATTTGTGAAAAATCACCTAGCGTATATCTATGAAGCAAATATATGTAAGTAAACAGAATAGTTACATTTATTAAAATATCAGCATGATTCACTTTAAGCTAAAGGCCTTTTGGTTTTATAATGGCGTTTGGTGTTATTTAATATTATTCTAAAATTAGAGAAGTGGAATCAGTTATGAAAAAAGTAATTATTTGTTTGTCCATGTTATTTACCTCACTTGTGAATGCTGAAGGCGATGCTGAACTTGGGAAAGCAAAATCAGTCATGTGTGCTTCGTGTCATGGAGTTGATGGTAATAGCAGCAACCCTGTATGGCCGAAATTAGCAGGCCAACATCAAGCTTATATAAGCAGACAACTTTCCTTATTTAAACAAGGAGAACGCCCTGCTACTGTAATGGCTGGAATGGTAGCTGCGCTCAATGATGAAGATATGAAAAATCTGGCCGCTTTTTATGCAAGCCAAAAAAGTTCAACGGGTTCTGCCGATGAAAATTTGATTGAAGTGGGGAAGGCCATTTATCAAGGTGGAGTTAGCAAGTTAAAAATACCTGCTTGCATGGCTTGTCATGGCATTACTGGTCAAGGCAACCCATTGTCAGGTTATCCTGTGCTTGCTGGGCAACATGCTGCATATACGGAACAGCGCTTATTGGCTTTTAAGGCTGGTGAAACATTAAAGGATGAAGACGATGTCAATGGTAAAATAATGGCGGGTGTCGTTAAATATTTAAGCGATGATGAAATAAAAGCTGTCGCTAGTTATATTCAAGGACTTTATGCTGAATAGTTGCGTTCGATAAGAAGTATATTCAAGAAAATAGACTCAACAGACTTTCTATTTCAATAAATCATTGAAATAGAAAGTCTTTTTTAAGACTTAAATAAACACAAACTAACCGAGGTTTACATGAAAAATTTACTCCTAATACTCTTAACATTTAGCGGCTTGACTGCTATTTTTCAAGCCAATGCTGAAAAGCCAATGCCACCAACAGCTTACTCTAAGGGGCTACATTACAGTGAATTAGATCCTGCCTTTGATACTGAAAACAAGGATCAAGTTGTTGTTTATGAATTTTTTGGTTACAAATGCCCTCATTGTGCAAGTTTTCAACCTTATATTAAACCTTGGCATAAAAAGCTCCCAAAACATGTAAAATTAGTGCGTGTACCTGTGGTTTTTCAACCTGGCTGGGATATCTTGGCTAAAGCTTACTATACTGCCGAAACTATGGGTATTATCGAGCAAACACACCAAGCCATGTTTGATGCTATTCACAAACAACACAAAAGATTTAGAGACATTGAAAGCATAGCTGATTGGTATGCAGAAAACTTTAAAGTGGATAAAGAAGCCTTCATTTCTACAGCTAATTCTTTTATGATTGATTCTAAAGTGCGCCAATCCAATAACATGATGCAAAAAATGAAAATTACTTCTACACCTTCGATTGTTATTAATGGAAAATTCAAACCTATTCTAAAAGCATTGGGAAGCAACCAAGCCATGCTAGAAATGGCTAGTTTTTTAGCTGAACAAGAAGCTGTCAAAATGGGCCTCGTCAAATAAAAAAGAGAAAAGCACCATGAAATCATTAATCCTTGCGGTATTTCTATCTTTGTTTGTCATTTCTTGTAGCAATCAAGAGGATGGTGATGAACTGCAACAAGAGTATGCAAAAATAAATGCAGAAAAACTAAAGAATCAAACTCAAGAATCAAAGCCCAAGAAGCCTAAAGGGCCTAAATATGTAGAGGGAACTGATTACACGCTTCTTGAGCCTATATATGCCACAGAGGTCGATGATAAAGTACTGGTTTATGAGTTTTTTGGTTACAGTTGTCCGCATTGTTTTTATTTTGAACCTTTTCTTGAAAAATGGTTGGAGAACAAACCCTCGTATGTGAAGTTTGAACGCGTTCCATTGAATTTTCAAGCCGGCTGGGATGTGCTACAACAAGGTTATTTAACAGCTCAAAGCATGGGGATTTCATATTACACCCATAAAAAACTTTTTGAAGCTATTCACAATGACCATAAAAGGTTTAACTCTATCGATGAATTGGCTCAGTGGTATGCTGATGTTGCCAATATTGACAAAGAAGCATTTTTAAGTACGGCCGAATCTTTTATTTTGGATTCAAAGCAAAGGAAGGCCGATAAAATGGGCTTTTTGATGCAAGTCAAAGGCACTCCAACAATCGTTGTAAATGGCAAATATAGACCAGCCAAAACAATCCGTGATCGCGATGAAATAATGAAAATTGTCAGCTTTCTTGTCGAAAAAGAAGCCAAAGAAATGGGGCTATTAAAGCCTTAATCTCAGATACAAACCTCTACAAATTCTGATAATCATAGTTCACAACAAGTGCAATTGATTGGAAAACGAAAAACCTTGCAGCTCTAGCTCAAGGTTTTTTGTTAAAGCCATGACCTTAAATTTCTCTCCCATTTCGTTGGGCAGGGTTAGCTTTTTCATTTCAGTTGTTTTTTTATAATAGTTTTTGTAGTTTTCCTCACTGTCTCCCAAACTTTCATGAATACCTAAACTCATTAAAAAATGTGCTTGAGTCGTATATCCATCAACTGACAAAGCAGTGCTATCAGCAGCTTCTGCTAGCGCAGTAAAGTCAACAAATGCGGTCATATCTTGAATTCCAATATTGTTAAAGTAATTGTAATTGGCCTGATGTTGAAAATGACAAACCAGTGTTCCTTGATTGCGTTGAGGATGATAATAACTTGCTCTTTCGTAACCATAATCCACAAAAATAACAGCGCCTTGTTGCAAAGATCCTGTGATAGCCTTTAACCAGTTGCTTAAGTTAGGAATAAACTCGGAAATATAATTTTCACTAAGATTTAATTTCTTGTCCTTTAATTCTTGGTTTAATTTTTCTGGAAAGTCCTGCCAACAAGGCTGATTATCATCAAGTGTCTTGAGCATCATTCGTTTGAAATTATTTCCGTCGTATTTAAAGACTTCAACAGCCAGAGCATCTAACACTTCATTAGCAAAAATGACTCCATTAAAAGGTTCATCTAGTGGTTGCTTTAACCAGCGGACTCTTTGCCTAATATGTTTGGGAAGCTTGGCAACGGTGGTTTGTTGGCGCTGCTGTAGATCTGCACTGACCTCTAAAATATAATAGTGCTCAGGCAAGTTTTTATTGCTATCCAAAGTTAACAGGCAATCAAAACAAAACTGACCTGTTCCTGCTCCAATTTCTAAGATACTAGCTCTATCAAGTTTCGAAACTATTTGTTGAAACTGTTTAGCCAAACACTGAGCAAATAGACTCCCAAGCTCTGGAGAGGTAATAAAATCCCCCTCCTTACCAAATTTATGCATGCCTGACGAGTAGTATCCCATCGTTGGATAATACAAAGCCATTTGCATATATTCGGCAAAACTTATCGGGCCTTCGGATTTAATTTTATCTTGAATTATTTTCTTTAGTGTTAAACTGTGTTTTTTTAATTCGTTATTGACTTGAGGCATGGTATTAAGATGGTAAGAAAAGTAATGTTAATTACGGGGGCGGCCCATAGAATTGGAGCCTATATTGCTAAAAAATTTCATGCAAAAGGCTACACGATCGTTTTGCATTATCGTCAATCTTTTAAACAAACGCAAGAGCTTGCCTTGCTTCTCAATACAATTAGAGAAAATTCTTGCCTCTATTTGCAGGCAGATTTTAACCAAACGGCTGATTTAGGAGAGCTTGTTCAATTAATAGAAAAAAGGTTCGGCCGCTTGGATGTTCTTATTAACAATGCCTCGAGTTTTTTTCCAACGCCAGTTAATAATTTCACTGAACATGACTACAACGACTTATTTAATAGCAATGTTAAAGGCGCTTTGTTTTTTTCAAAAGCGTGTTATGAAATTTTAAAAAAAAACAGGGGTACGATCATAAACTTGGTTGACATTCATGCCGATAAACCACTAAAAGATTATCCGCTATATTCTATGGCCAAAGCGGCCAATAAAATGATGGTGCAAGCTTTAGCTAAAGAGTATGCCCCTGAAATACGTGTGAATGGTATTGCACCCGGATGTATCTGCTGGCCAGAGGAAAAAATATCTGACTCAATAAAAGCAACTATCCTCAGCCGTATCGCATTATGCAAAAAAGGCAAAAAGAAACATATCTTCCAAACTCTGCAATTTTTAATCAAAAACACATATATAACTGGGCAAATAATACAGGTTGATGGCGGTCGTAGTTTAAATATGTAAGTTAATTGTTACTTTGCCGTTCTTTTAAGCACAAGTAGCCCTAAAGGTTAAAACTTTTCTTCTCTTCCTTAAAACATTTTAATTTTAAGGGCTTCTTGTCTATTACCTAAATCCAGTAGGGCTATATTGGCGCTTAATAACAGCCTAAATCAAACTCGAAATCTAAATAGGTCGAATATGTGCCAAAATTGTTTACAATTTTATACTGGCATTTCCTCATAAATGCAGGTATGCTTATGTTTCAATTAATAACCTATAAAGGAGAATCATTATGAGTGTCGCAAAAGTCACAGAAATTATCGCCTCGTCCAGTAAAAGTTTTGAAGATGCCGTTGAAAAAGGCATTGAAAGAGCATCAAAAACCATCAAGGGAATTACTGGAGCATGGGTTGAATCTCAAAAAGTAACCGTAAGCGATGGAAAAATAGATCAATACCGTGTCAATATGAAAGTTACTTTCGTCTTGAAAAAGTAGTAGCCAAAGACCGATAGAGAAATCACTCAAGGAAGAGCGTTTTTATAGACCCAATGCCTTTTAAAAATGCAGGACATCTTTTGTTACGGCATAGCCGCTGTCATTCCAAGCACTAAAGCCTCCAGCAACAGAAATTGGATTTTCAAAACCCATTTCTTTAAGCGAAACAGCTGCTAAAGCAGAACGGTTGCCGCTGCGACAACACAAATAAAGTTCATCCTTTGGGTTCCAATTCAACTGTTCAATTAAAGACAGTATCTGAAACTCTAACAAACCACGAGAGATCCAAATCGACCCTGGAATAACACCATCAACAACTTCATTGGCTTCACGAATATCTATTAGGTTGATTTTTTGTGTTTGGGAAAGTTGCGAAAGTTCATTGACTGATATTTCGCTTATTTGTGTTAAAGCCTTGAGAACAAGTTGCTGTGAAGTAATCATCGTTAACTTATCTTTGATGGGCAAAACAAATCGCTTAATACTTCGATAATTCGGGTGGTATTTGTTTGTGCCAATGAATAAAATATTACCTGAGACTCTCTTCTGGTTTTAACCATGCCTTCTCTTCTTAAGGTAGCAAGATGTTGACTCAATGCCGATTGACTTAAGCCAATTTGCTTGTGTAACTCTGTGACTGAATACTCTTGCACTTCCAAGGCACAAAGTATCATGAGTCTTGATTCACTAGAAAGTGTTTTTAACATCCGAGCGGCCTTTGTCGCGTGTTCTTTCAAATCTTCAAAAGGCTGTTCTTGTATTTGGTTTTCTGCCATGTTTGTCCAATCTATTTATCAACACCATTATATTAAACATTTCTAATATAGTAAATGGAACAAACGACATGTGGGCATAAAACATCAGGATATTGTCATTTCTTTGACATAACTCACGATTAAGATGGAGTTAAATTAATCAACAGGTAGCACAATGGCACAAATATTTATTCCAAGCAACGATTCAAATAGAGAGATGATTGAAAATGGATTTCTTTTCAAACCTCTTATTATTGAAGCATATAGATATCATGTATTAGTTTCTGAATTAGAAAAAACCCAGAATTTATTTAACAAAAATGTAAAGACTGGAACGACAACAACTAGTGTGGGAAGAACACGCGTTGAATAATCTAAATTTAGAATATGGACCATGAAATAGGCTCCTCCTTGATGCATTATTAACGCAACTAGAGCCGTCACTAAAAATTTAGGGAATCGTTTTGCATGGTCTTCTCCATCCTTAAAAGAATAGAAATAATGACCAAAATAAGCAGTAAATAGACCAAAAACAAAGCCAATAAAGTGCGATACAAAAAAGTTTATGTGGCCATAATCGTAGGCAAGCAATGCAATTGAAAAGTGCACTAGACTAGCGACAACACCAACGATTCCATAACGAAACAACAAACGTATAAGAGGATTATTTAATAATTGCAAAAAGACTTTCTTCATTTGATTTTATCTGTACTGGCGTTAAGGATTGTCCGCGACAAGGGCCATTAATACATAAACCATCATCAGAATCAAACTCAGCACCATGGGCTGGGCAGATAATTGAACCTGTTTCTGAAATTAAAAACTGCCCTGCAGCATAATCCATACGGCGGGACTGATGTGGGCAAGAATTTATAAAAGCCGTGTATTTGTCATCTTTATGAATTAGCATAATTGAAACCAGTCCAGAGTCCAGTTGCAAACTAAATTCATACCATTGAGAGGCATTAATATCACTTAGTTTTGCTAATTCACAAATCATTTTGAAGAATGTTTTCTAACCGCTTCTACAAGAACAGCTAACTTTTCAGGCTTCATATCCGGATGCATACCGTGACCCAAGTTAAAAACATGTCCTTGACCTGCTCCAAAAGAATCTAGCACTCTTTTAGCTTCTCTTTCAATAACTTTATCTTCAGCATACAGCACACAAGGATCTAAATTGCCCTGTAAAGCTACTTTTCCTTGTGTTAATTCTCTTGCTAAAGACAAATCAGTTGTCCAATCTACACCCAAGCAATCAGCACCCGTTTGGGCCATTTTCCTTAGATTGTACTGAACGCCTTTGGAAAACAGAATAACTGGAGTCTCTGGGTTTTTATTTTTTACGCCATTGACAATCTGTTGCATGTAATCTAAAGAAAAGGCTTGGTACATTTCTGGTGACAAAGCTCCGCCCCACGAATCAAAAACTTGTACTGCATTTGAGCCACTTTCAATTTGGGCATTGAGATAATCTATACTGGCATCTGTTAGCTTTTGCAATAGTTTGTGTGCAGCCTGAGTTTCATTCAGTAAAAAAGCTTTGGCTTTAGCAAAATTCTTAGAGCTTCCGCCTTCAACCATATAGGTTAACAAAGTCCATGGTGAACCACAAAATCCTAGCAACGGAACTTCTTTATCCAGAGTTTTTGAGGTCAGAGAAATCCCGTCCATGACATATTTGAGATCGCTATTCACATCAATTGCAGGCAAATTATCAACATCTCGTTCGCAACTAATAGGATTCTTGAACTTGGGGCCTTCACCCGTTACAAAATACAAACCTAAACCCATGGCATCAGGAATGGTTAATATATCAGAAAAGATGATCACAGCATCCAACGGAAAACGACGCAGAGGTTGCAAAGTGACCTCACAAACCATTTCTGGATTTTGAGCCATTGTCATAAAATCGCCTGCTTTTTTTCTAACTTTTCGGTATTCTGGTAAATAGCGTCCCGCTTGGCGCATAATCCACAAAGGTGTTCGCTCCGTTTTCTGTTGTTTTAATGCTCGAATGAGTAAATCATTTTTTAATGCCATGGCTCAAATACCTAAATAAATCGAAGGCAGGTATTTTATGCTTAAATTTGATTTCATTCCAATATTCTCTGATACAATTGCTTTCTTTAATGAGATTAAGACTGAATATGAGCTGGATTAATGAAATAGACATTGCTGATGCCGATGAAAATCTAAAACCTATTTATGAAGATTTGATACAAAGCAGAGGGAAAATATCCAATATTCTTAAAGTTCACTCCCTAAATCCACAGGCCCTAAAAGCTCATTTGGACTTGTATATGTCTATCATGTTCGGGAAATCAGGTATTACAAGAAAAGAAAGGGAATGTATTGCAGTGGTTGTTTCACGCGCTGATAATTGTGAATACTGTGTCAATCATCATGCGGAGTCTTTGTCAAGATACATTAAAGATGAGCAGATGCTCAATCAAATCAAGAAAAACTACAGGTTAGCTCATTTGCCAGTACGCTTAGAAGCTATCTGTGATTTCGCTCATAAACTAACAACTTTGCCAGGTGAACAGTCTGAAAAAGATATTTTCACGCTAAAGAAACACAATCTATCAGACAAAGATATATTGGATATGACCTTAATTGTTGCATATTTTAATTTTGTGAATAGAATTGCATTGGGTCTTGGAGTCGCCTTTAATGCGGAAGAGCTAATCGGCTATAAAGATGAACCATCCACCAACTAATTGGTCTTATCGCCACATTATTTTAAAAGCAGTGTAAAAAAGTATGAAAAAATTAATTATCCTAAGTTTGTTTGTCAGCTTTATTGTTCAAGCGCAATTCATCGAATCACAACCGCCAACATCATTGGAACTAAGATTGCACAATGCAAAATCATTGCAATCTTTGTTGAAAATTGCTGCGGAATCTAAAAAGCAAAAAAAATACAAAATATTGCAAAAAACCTTAGAAAGAATCATTAAAACCAATCCCCATATCCCTTTGTTCCGCTACCAGTTAGCCGAAGCCTATTCTTTAAATGACGATAAGTCTAAAGCCTATGATGCCTTAATAAATATTCAAAAACAGGGATTTTACTTTGATATTGAGGCCAATGAAAATTTCGCAAATATTAAACCCTTTCCTATTTTTAAATACATTAAAGAAAACATGGATGTCAATGGCAAGCATCACGGAGAAGGTAAAGAGTCCTTTAGTTTGTCTAAAAGTTTTAGCGGATTATTATTCGAAAGCATTGCTTATGATGAAAAAAATCAAGCCTTTTTGATGGGCAGCATTAGAGATGGAAGTGTTATTAGAATTTCTAGCGATGGAGCCATTACTGTATTAATCAAAGCGACACAAGGAGGAGCTAAGGGACCTTGGGCGGCCTTGGACCTTGCTATTGATGCAAAAAACAATGTTCTTTGGGTTGCCAGCGCCTCTGTTTCACAATATGGTAAATTTAGCAAAGAAACTTCTGGGCTGACAGGGGTGTTTAAATATAACCTCACTACAGGAGAGCCTATAAAATCAATTTTATTGCCTGAAAACAAAAGACCTTCTCTTATCAGTTCAATCCATGTTGCAGCTAATGGCAACCTCTATTTGTTAGGGGCTATAAATAATGTTGTCTTAATGTTAGAAAAAGATTCAGAGCAATTTAAAATCGTTTTTTCGACTAAAAAATACAAAAAGTTAAGACAAATCACTACAGATGAAACAGGGGACATCATTTATATTACCGATGAAGATGAAGGCATTGTCATCATAAATTTAAAGGATGAAAACATTTATTTAATCGGCAACACTCCTCAACTTAATTTAACAGGCATCACAGATTTAATTTACGATGACAATGGCTTGATTATCATTCAAAGTGGGTTTTTTCCAGAACGTATTATGCGCTTAGCTTTAGGAAAAACTAAATTGAATTTGGAAAATATATTCCCGATTGAATCTGCTCACCCTAGATTTAAATCACCTTCTGCGGGTACAATTGTAGAAAATGGCCTGTATTTTATTGCAAATTCACAACTAGCAAAAACCAATATTGTGGGAGGACTTGTTAAAGGCCAGCAATGGGAAGATTTGTATGTCATAAGTGCTGATAAACACTACAAAGAAGCTGAAGCCTTAGCTTACAAGCAAAAGGTTAAAGATTATGGCAAGAAAATGGGCTCAGATGAACAAGTCAAGTAATTAATTTTCACTCGTTTTTCATGGAAAAAGCCGCATAGCGGCTTTTTTTATGTTTTATCCAAATCCCGGGTTTTAATTTTAACGGATATTTCTGCAACACGTTTGCCTAAGGCTATGCATAGAATTTTTTCATGTTTATCGATAGCACGTTCCGAATGGTTTCCTGACCAATGGCTTGCGCCGTAAGGAGTCCCGCCACTCTCTGTTAATAACAAGGCTTTTTCACTGTAAGGTATGCCAACAATCAACATGCCGTGATGCAACAATGGCAACATCATTGTTAAAAGAGTGGCTTCTTGTCCACCATGTAAACTTGAACTTGAAGTGAAAACGGCTGCAGGTTTACCACTGAGAGAGCCAGAAAACCATTGTGTGCCAGTTTCATCAATAAACTGTTTTAAGGGTGCAGCCATATTGCCAAACCGAGCAGGGGAGCCGAGTATTAAACCACTACAGTCATTGACATCTGCGTCCGTTACGTATGGATCTTGGCTTTCAAAGTCCTCATCTCCTGCGGGTTTAACTGTGCGTATTATTGCGTTGCACCTTGCTATTGATTCAATGCCACGCGCAATAAGCTTGGCCATTTTTGCAGAATTTCCATGCTTGCTATAATAAACAATCAGAATGTTGTTTTCTGTTGCCATGTCTTAAAGCAACGTTAGAACAGATTCGGGAGGTCGGCCAATAACGGCTTTGCCTTCACTAATGACAATTGGTCTTTCAATAACTTTAGGGAATTGATGCATCAGTTCAATTAACTGTTTGTCCGTTAAACGGCTATCAGCCATATTGTTGTCCTTGTATTCAGCCTCGTTTTTACGCATTAAGTCTCTTGGGCTGATTGAAAGAGCGTTAATTACGCTCTCTAACTCACTTGTTGAAGGAGGTGTTTCTAAGTAGCGAATGATTTCTGGCGACATCCCGTGTTGCTGAATGATTTCAAGAGTTTTTCTTGATTTGGAACACCGCGGGTTATGGTATATTTTTATGCTATTCATAATTTAATACTGATATAAAACTTCTATTTTAACCCAATTGTTAAGGTATAATAGCAGTTTTATTATTATCTGAGCCATGAAACTATATTTCTCACTAATCCTTGTGTTTTCACTTGTTTCTTGCAAACAAGAAACAGAAACAGAGCTACCTGAATCCACTGTCATTGCCTTAGTCGGTGAAGAAGTAATCACCAGTGACTTACTCAAAGCGTATTTGCAAGCCAATGGCATTGCTAATGTCGATGAACAAAAGATAAGTGCAGCACTGGAATCCTTGATAAATGAAATGGCTTTAGCCAATATAGCAAAAAAGAAGCAATTGGCACTTTCAGGAGATCAATTAAACACCTTGGAGTATCTTAAAATCAAAGCCCTTGCTCACAATGCGCGAACAGATTATTTGTTAGATAATAAGATCACCGAACAAGAAATTAAAAACGAGTACAATAAAGTTAACCAACAAACAGGTGGCTTACAATACAATGTTCATCATTTGCTCTATCAAGACGAAGTAGAAGCAATAAAAGTGCTTGATACCATAAAATCACCCAGTGATTTTTTGCGAATAGAAAAAGAATACTTGCAAAACAACCCAAACAAAAGAGGCATAGGAAATTTGGGCTGGGTCATCTTGGGTCAACTTCCAAAAAGCTTTCGAAGTAAAATTCCTTCCATGTCTGACAACACCGTTCTGAACACAGTACTAAATAGCAAATATGGAGCTCATATTGTTTATTTACAAGCAAAGCGAAAATTACAGGCCCCTAAACTTGAAGAGGTGAAAGAGGGAATAGTTAACTCTTTACAAAGCAAAAAACTTTCCAAGCTTCAGCAACTAGCTCGTGCTAAAGCTCATGTTATTATTAAGCAATAGTCTAAATATTCTGAATATTTAATGTGCTGTTTCTATTAAAGGGGCTATACAGTATGGTGGAAAAATAGTGTTAGAGCAACGTTAAAAATTAGTTAAAAGTGTTAAAAAAACATTAATTCCTCTTCTTATATTAGCAAATGCTAAAATAATACTTGTTTTTATCCTTTAAAAGTGGTTTTATAGCACTGTAGATAAGGGCTAACGCTTTATCTACGATTCATTCTCCCCCCTTTTTGGATGAATCAAAAAATTGATTTTCCCCAATCAATTTTTACTTTTTTTACCCAGCACTTTTTAGTGCTGGGTTTTTTTTGCGTTTCATTTGAAGAATCTTATAGAAGACTACTTGTGGTATTGAAAAAAGTAACCGACAATAGTCAGCACGATAGTATAAGGCAAAGCCATAATAACCATGCGCATATAGCCCAACCGTATTGCTGGAGCCAGAGCCGAGGTCAATAAAAACAAAAAGGCGGCTTGGCCATTGGGAGTAGCTACAGAAGGTAAATTTGTCCCTGTATTAATAGCCACCGCAAGTGCATCAAAATGCTGCTGACTGATTTGCCCTGCTTCAAAGACTGCCTTTACCTCTTTGATATAAATAGTTGCAACAAACACATTGTCACTGATAGCTGACAATGCACCATTGGCTAAAAAGAAAGCCTTGGGTTGGATCGTCTCTGGCAATGTAAGTACCCACGTTATGATAGGTTTAAATAATTCCAACTCTTGTATCATAGAGACAACCACAAAAAATATAATCAAGAGTGAAACAAAGGGCAGTGATTCTTCAAAAGCTTTACCAATTCTATGTTCTTGTGTAATACCAGTTAATGCCGTAACTAAAACCAATAATGATAAGCCTATAAGTCCAACAGGCATGATATGAGTAGCCAGTCCATAAATTAGCAATAATGCACTTATAGATTGGACAATTAAAGAATACTTTTCCTTTTTAGTGCGCGTTTTGTCCTGTTTTTCTAAATATCCTTTTAGGATATTTCTTACATTAGGTTCTAGTTTTGCACCAAAACCAAACCATTTGAAATATTCTACAACAATTAGTGTCAATAGCCCCGCTATTACTGCAGGGGTTGTCACGTGTGACATATTGCTAGCAAATTCAGTAAAAGTCCAGCCCATTTCTTTTGCTATTAGTAAATTTTGTGGCTCTCCCACCATGGTAGTCACGCCTCCCAAAGCTGTGCCCACTGCACCGTGCATTACTAAGGAACGAATGAAAGCTCTAAACTCTTTAAGTGTGTCCCCTCCCATTTGACTGGTATCATTTTCTTGGTTGTCGTCAAAGTCGGTATTTTTAGCATTGGAATGCACTTTTTCATAGACGCCATAGAGTGAAACAAACACAGTAATTAGTACGGCCGTCACAGTTAAGGCGTCCAAAAAAGCGGACAAAAAGGCCGCGGAGATTGAAAACATCAACGAAAGGACTATTTTGTTTTTTACTTTGATAAGGATTTTTCCAAACAGAAAAATCAAAAGAGGTTGCATAAAATAGATAAAACTCACCATAAATATCAGCAGCATAATGACTGGCAGTTGATGGCCTATTTCTTTCCAGACATGTTCTGGTGTTGTCAAGCCTAATGCGAAGATAGCAATGGCCAATAAACCTCCTGATTGCAATGGATAACATTTAAGTGCCATCGCCAAAGTGAAAATAAACATAACCACAAAGGCCCAACCAATGGCTGTATCACCTATTAACTGTGTTACTGGATAACAAAGCGCTAAAAAGATCAACATTGTTAACTTAAACCACTTTGGGCTGTTGCCAAGAAATTGTTTGAATACGATATCCACAATATCTCCTCATTAAATAAATGAAGTATTATTGCACCATTGTTTCGAAATGTTAAGAAGATACGTTCGTGAACTTGTTATAATTGCCGAATGTCAAAAAGTTTAAAACCATCCTACCTAAAATACGCACCCAGTTGGGCTTTGTTTTCTCTGCTATGGCTAATTGCCCAACTTCCTTATCGGTTTTTGATAGGGATGGGCAAAGGCCTGGGGCGCTTATTACAAAGTGCACTAAAATCACGACAAAAAGTTGTTTCTGTCAATTTGTCTCTCTGTTTTCCAAAGTTACAAACAGAACAAAAACAAAACCTTATACACGACCACTTTACTGAACTGGGTATTATGTTCAGCCAAACCCTTAAGGCCTTTTTAGGTTCAACCACAGCAATTGAAGAGCAAGCAAAAATAATAGGAGCAGAACACATAGAATCCTGTTTAGAAAACAAGCAGGGGATACTTTTAGTGGCAGGGCATTTTACCGCACTGGATGTCGGTGGTAAGATTCTTTGTAAAAAATTTCCTATTGCAGGCATGTACCGCCCTCACAAACATCCGCTTACCGAATACGTTGTGACAAAATCTCGATTAAAATATGCATATAAAATGTTTAACCGAGATGAGCTTCGTCCCATTATTAAACATTTAAAATCAGGTGGAATCCTTTGGTACGCTCCCGACCAAGATTACCGCCGAGGGCAGTCTGTTTTCGTGCCGTTTTTTGGCCGGCTCGCCTCCACAATAACAGCCACCCATCAAATGGCACGCTTATCCAAGTGCAAGGTTTTGTTTTTTCATGTGCAAAGACATACCAAACCTCCTTATTACACCTTAACAATATCGCCTCCTGTGAGTGATTTTCCATCAAAAGATGCAACGATGGATACCCAACGAATCAACCAAGGCATAGAAGACATGATTAAAATAAATCCTGCACAATACCTATGGCTGCACAAACGCTTTAAGACCTGTGCAGAAGGAGATGAAAACCCTTATAAACAGGACACGGATAATTAGCAGCGCAGACAACATACATGGTTATAAAAAAGGGTTGCACTAAATAAGAATGCCTGCTATCAATGTTATAGCTGATAAAACCAACAAAGCAATTATGGCTGGTTTAGTGTTTTTTCTACCACTAAACAAGTAGGCGTATGTAGCCTTGAGCAAATTGTCACTGGCAGCAGCAATAAGAATTGCAGAAGCCACTTGATTGGATGTTATGCCCTTAAAATGTCCCGTTAATACGGATAATACAAATGGGTCAATATCGGTAAATCCTACGATAAAAGATAAAAAATTCAATCCTACAGAGCCGTATTGACTCACCACATACTGTGTTACAACCGTCATAACTACAAACAAAGTAGCAAAAATTAGCGCAACTTGTATCTCTAAAGGATTGACTTTGTCTGTTTCAATCACTTCTGTCTTACTTGCCTTTTTAGCATGCCGCTTAACCCAAAATGCCGCACTAGTTGTTAAAACAGTCATTAAGGTCAAGGGCAGGCCGATGTACTTAATGATACTTGGATTAAATATAGCTATCAAGACAAATAAGCGAATATACAACATACCAGTTGCGGAAACAATGCCTGCATTTAGGTTATGATCGTAGGCTTTTAGGCTTTTTGCTTTTTTAGCCAAGACAATAGTGGTAGCTGTACTGGAATATACACCACCAATTATACCCATCAAAAAATACCCTTGCTTGGTAAATATATAACGCTTTAACAAATATCCGATATATGAAATTGCAGAGATTATGACGACAGTAAACCAAATTTTATAAGGCGATGTAGGAATGCTGTTGGATATTTGTTCGTGCGGCATCAACGGTAAAATTACACCCATTAATAATAAAAACTTTGCTAAAGTGAATATTTCATTTGGCTCAATCAGGTGCGTAAGCTTTGTTTCTAAAGGTTTTGCATTGAGGGTAAAAATAATGATAACAAAGATCAAAACCAACATCCACAAAGGCAACATCACAGATATTGCACCATAACTGTAAACCAATAAAACCATCAAGGGTTGCATAGTGTGAGAGTGATTTCTTTGTAATTTTTTATAATAAAATAGCGATAACAACACAGCTATAATAAGCAAGCCAACAAGATACAAATGCCTTGTTGAATCTAAAACAAAGAAAAGATAGCCTAAGATTGCCACTAAGGTGTAAGTTCTACTGGTACCAAAGGCAATTATTTTTTTTGTTTTTAATTCTTCAGCTCTTTGTTGTAAGTACTCTCGTAACTCCAAACCTGTAATAAAACCAAATATAGCAACAAGAAGCAATCCAAACCATGACTGCTGGGCAATAGCATTAAAGTCAAGCATGAATACTTACTTATTTAACCAAACAATTGCATCTGTTAAGGTATCAAAATGTTGTGCTTCTCCAGCAATAAACCACGAACCTATTTTTACAGCAAAGGGCATCCATTTTTTATGACCGACAATGGCTAGTTTTTTAAATTCTTTACCGTGTTGTAATCCAAGTTTGAAATCATCCCACAAGGCTCGTAATTCCCAGCCTTGAAATTCGCTAGCATCCACTAACATATTAATTTCTGGATGATCAATCCCTGCAATTGCTGATTCTAGCATTGGAGTGATTGTCTGGTAATCCTCATGGCTTAATTTACCCATGGCTTTTAATTCGACAAACACATGGGTATCCACGCGTGATATACCAAGATTTATACCGTGTTTTTTCATAATTATTCTCCAGAGTTATTGAGGTCATTTCATGCCTCTATCACAAAGAAAATAAAGCATGTTGCAACTATTTCAAGGACAACTGCTGTCTTGTCTAGTCAAAACTTGATATATCTCAATATTCTCTTATCTGGATTTGGGTAGTTAATCTCTATTCTTAGCTATTTACCAACGAACAAATTTCATGGTTTCTCATAAGTATTTCCCTTATAATCTCGCCATGTTAGAAAAATTGCTTAAAAATTTACCAAACTCAGTGCTGCGCAAGGATTTTTTTCGTCTGCGTCAACAGATAATTTTAGCCAAAAGATATCCTGATAAATTGGAAAAAACTTTGGCCAAAGTTGACTCGGCTTCGCGTCATTTCTTGCAGCGCTTAAAAACCAAACCACATGTAACACTAGCAGAAGGTTTGCCCGTTTCGGCACGTGTGGATGAGATTGTAAAGACCATCAAAGAAAACCAAATAGTGGTTGTCGCTGGCGAAACAGGCTCAGGTAAAACAACGCAACTACCCAAAATGTGTTTACTTGCAGGACTGGGTGAGAAGGGTTTAATTGCTTGTACACAACCTCGTCGTATTGCCGCTCGATCTATGGCAGAAAGGGTTTCTGAAGAACTGCAAACAGAACTGGGCCAGCAAGTTGGTTACCATGTACGTTTTGACGATAAATATTCGGCTGATGGATGGATTAAGTTCATGACTGACGGGATTTTATTGGCTGAAACACAAAACGATAAATTTCTTAACAACTACGATTGTATTATCATTGATGAAGCGCATGAACGCAGTCTTAATATTGATTTTTTATTGGGTTATCTCAAGCAACTGGCCACCAAACGCAAAGATTTAAAAATAATTATTACTTCAGCAACCATTGATACAGAAAAATTTTCCAAACACTTTGATAAAGCCCCTATTATTAATGTGCAAGGGCGCTCTTTTCCTGTTGAAGTTGAGTACCGTCCCTTGGATGAAGATAACGATGATTTGAATTTAGGGATATATTCGGCTATCACCGAAATTTATGCCAATCATCACGAGGGCGATGTTTTGGTGTTTCTATCTGGTGAAAAAGAAATCATAGAAGCACACGATTATTTGACCCGAAAACACTTGCGATCTACTGAAATTTTGCCTTTGTATGCACGTTTGACTGCTGCTCAACAAATGCGAGTTTTTCACCCTGGCTCTCTGCGACGAATTATTTTAACCACTAATGTCGCCGAAACTTCTTTAACGGTTCCGCGTATTCATTTTGTCATTGATTCAGGTTTGGCGAGAGTGAGTCGTTATTCTAGTCGTTCAAAAATCCAAGGTTTGTTAGTGGAAGGCATTTCCCAAGCCGCAGCAAATCAAAGAAAAGGACGTTGTGGTCGAATTGCCAATGGCATTTGTTATCGTTTGTATTCTGAGGATGAGTTTAATCTTCGTGATGAGCACACCGACCCAGAAATCTTACGTACTTCACTGGCCTCGGTGATATTACGGGCTTCCGCTTTGGGTTTTGGAAGCATCGATGAATTTCCTTTTGTTGATCCCCCCAATGATTCGATGGTTGCTGATGGCTATCAATTGTTAACCGAGCTTCACGCTATAGATGCGGATAAAAAACTCACCCATTCAGGACGTAAACTATACCAACTCCCCATCGATGTACAACTTGGTCAGATATTAATAAAGGCGGAGTATTTAGGCTGTGTTGCCGAATGCCTGATTATTGTCTCAGCATTAACCATTCAAGATATCCGCGAACGACCTTTGGAACATGCCAGTGCTGCGGATTCGGCCCATAAAAAATACCAAGATCAGCGATCTGATTTTCTGGCTTTTATCAATCTTTGGAATGAGTTGCACAAACAACGCAAAGCGAACAGCAACTCACAGTTCCGAAAGTGGTGCCGAGCAAACTATATTTCCCATCGGCGTTATTTTGAATGGCGAGATATATATAGCCAATTAAAAAACATCTTAAGAGAACAGAAAATCAAACTGAATGACAAGAAAGCAGAGTATGCTGCTATACATCAGGCTATCCTTTCTGGCTTTATTTCTCATGTGGGTTATAAAAAAGAAAGCGGTGACGCAGGAGGCTATTCGGGGGCACGAAATAGGAATTTCTTTGTTTTTCCTGGTTCTGCACAATTTCAACAGAAACATGCGTGGATTATGGCGGCTAGCATTGTTCAAACCACCAAAGTTTATGGACGAACCGTTGCTAAAATTGAACAAGAATGGATTGAGGATATTGGCAAACATGTCATAAAAACAAGCTCTTTTGATCCTTTTTGGTCTAAAAAGCAAGGTTCAGTTATGGGTTATCAACGGCTGACTTTGTTTGGTCTGCCAATCGTCATGAAGCGCAGTTTTCATTACGGGCCAACAGACATTGAAACGGCTCACAAGATATTCATTGAGGATGGCTTGGTCGGACAACAACTGCGCACGCGCTTGCCTTTTTACTCGCATAATCAACGTCTGATTGCAGAAATCCAAGCGCAAGAAGATCGGCAGAGAAAACAAGACATTCTTCTTGAACCATGGCGTTTGGCTGAGCTGTATTCTAGTAAGATTCCTTCTCATATTTACAGTGAAAAATTACTGGCCAAGTGGTTGCGAAATCAAGAGAAAAAATGCCTGCATTTCAGCCACCAACAATTAACAAAATCTGGTAGCTCTAAACCACAAGAAGAACTGTTCCCAGAACAATTAGATATACGTGGATTGAAGCTTGATTTGGACTATCACTTTGCACCAGGAACAGAGGATGACGGTATAACTGTAATGATTCCATTGCAGTGGTTGAATTCTTTTACAAGCGACGATTTTCAATGGTTGGTGCCCGGTTTAGTCAAAGAAAAACTGGAATTAATGATAAGAGGACTGCCTAAACCGGTGCGTAGAAACCTTGTTCCTGCCAGTGAATACGCCCAAGCTATAAGTGATTCCATCTCAATAAAAGAAGGACCATTCTTTGCACAAATCATAAAACAAGTCTCACGCATGAGTGGTGTAAAAACCACCAGTGACATGTGGCAAAGCAAGGACTTGCCCAGCCATCTAAAATTTATTTTTAAAGTACTTGATAAAGACAATACTATTCGTAAAGTTTCACGGGATTTCGACGCCATTCAAGAACAGTTTTGTCAACGTGCCAATCAATCATTTCAGCAGACGGCTTCGCACGCTTACCAAGTTAACAACGCCAAAGATTGGGTCTTTAAAACCATCGAACCTCAAGTTACTTTAGAAAACGGATTGATTGCCTATCCTGCGATTATAAAACAAAAAGACAGTGTCGGTTTGCGCCTTTTTGAAACCAAAGAACAGGCCCAAGCCAAGCACTTGCAAGGTCTAAAAACACTAGTAAAATTAAAACTTCCAGCAAAATACCGTTATTTAATCAAAAATTTACATTCCAGTATAAAAGCCCAGTTTGCATGGAATGCATTAGAAACAAAGCTCAATTTAAAAGAACATATTATTGATGCTGTCTTGCAAGATATTATCGAACAAAATGCCGACGTATTAAGCCTGAGTTCATTTGATCAACTCTGTGCAACACTCGATAAAACCTGGCTGGCAAAATCAAATGCTATTTGCAAAGCCATCAATCCCATTATCGAAAATTGGTACAGCCTTTGGCAAGCCATAGAAGATAAATCCGAAAGACTCAGTGAAGCAACTTTTGATGACATGCAACATCAGCTTGATTATCTTATCTATGCGGATTTTCTTTACGAAGTTGAAATCGATCAAATCAAGCATTATCCACGATTTTTAAAAGGCCTTGAAATCCGCTTGCAAGCAGCTCTAGAAAACCCAGCAAAAGAAGCAGAAAAACTCAAGGAGCTGCAAAAAGTCAGCCTGCCCTTTTATCGCAGCTGTGAGGAGTCGGAGCTTTACACAAAACAATTACAAAACTTTCATATTCTGTTAGAAGAATACCGCATATCTCTTTTTGCACAGAACTTAGGAACCAAACAAAAGGTCTCCGATGTTCGTATGCAAAGAGCTTGGAAGAAATTATAAATCAACTCCAAATGCTAGTTATTCCCAAGAGGGGAATATTGTGATTGAAATCAAAAAAGGCTCTTGGCGATAAACCAAGAGCCTCTTTAAATGCATTTAAGATGAATATTTAGTTAGTTTTCAGTGTTGGATCACCCAAGAGTGTCCAAGTTTTTCGCACTTCGGAAAGGACGTTATTTCGTGCAAATTGAATAGCTTCACCTAAGGTTTCTCCCATCAACTGCCTTTCTAAAACTAATTTAGACAACGTTTCGTTTTGTGAATAATCCGATAAAGTGATAGCTCCATGAATACCTGCAGCTCCTGAATAATCACCTTGGATAGTATTGCCATCAGTATCTATGCTAGCATTTAACAAGCGGTTAGATAAAGAGTCTGTATAAGGTGAAACAAAGTAGTTGGTATAACATGCCAGTGCAAAGATAACAGTAGCATTACCAGAGTTGTTTAGATCACCGACATCTGTTGCTCTCAATATGCGTGTAGTTGACCATGTTGTAGGAGAGGCATGACCATTAAACGATGCAAATGTTTTCCCTGCATTTAAACTTGCAAAGAAGGCTTGTCTGGTTAAATCAGCTTGACTAAAACCATTGGCAGCAACCATATCATCGTATTTAATTAAGTCTTGATTCCAGCCAGCTAAATTACTAAGAACTCTATTGGCTTGAGCATCAAAGGTCAACTCACTGTTATCTTGTTGATCAACAATCCAGACGACAGAGGCATCTCCGGCTAAATTGTTTTCCCAATCCAGTGTTTTTTGTACAATAGCGGTTAAATCATCCATGGATCTTACGGGCCAACGGCCTATAGCTTTATCTGCAATTCCATCATTATTAATGTCCATCATTAACTGATCATTGGGCGAGTGACGAATGATTTCAGTTTCGATGTATTCCGTGGGGATAAAGCTTAAGCTACCAAGACCAAGATTATCATGATAATCATAACTATCACCACCAACCAATAAAACATGGTTAAATGCAAAGGCAGAATCTGCTTGCTTGATAAATTGGTTTAAAGCGCTTGGTAATGGCATTCCACCATTTTGTTTTTGAATGTCTAAAACATTAACCACTCTAACAGTCCACCCTTGCCCTTGTTTTGCTTGGATAAAACTATTCAAAGGATGGGTTTCACTACTGTTTGCAGGCATAAATGCAGGATGTACAATCAATAAGAAATCACCCGTTTGTGCTGTTAAATCTTCTCGAGCTGTTGCCATTGTCAACTGCGGTGAATTGAAACTAGAAAGCGATGAAACCCAATAGCTTGAATCCGGTTGTGAGAGGCCTGAAACCGAGAATTCGTTGTTTGATTGAGACTGTATGTCAAGAGTAAACAACTCTCCATTAGCATTTGTGCCATAAGCCATAAGCATAGGATCTGTAAATCCACTGGCCGTAAAGTAATCAACATTTGTTTGTTTGTTCATGCTCAGGCGGTTGGCATTGGCGATTAATGGCAGTTCGTAGCTTAAGCCAATGTTTTTGACTAACATGCGATCAAATGGAGCTCCTGAATTGCCTGTTAAAAAAGCATCGAGTTTGTTGCTACCCACATTTAATAATCCTACTGGAATGTCTGCTGAGATATTAACACCAGTGCGACCATCAAAATTAGTTAAATTAACGGCTTGATCGTTTAATAGTAATTGAACTTGATGATCCATATCCATTTCTAAATCTGTTAATCCTGTGATATACGCAGTCATTTTAGCGGGGTTGTTTTGCAACCATTGACTCGATACATTCATGGTTACGCTATACAAGGGATCAGAATTCATTAATAACTTGGCGGACCATGGATCTTCGCTTGGACTAGCAAAATCGTAGTAATGTTCTTCGCTATTCAGTTGTGTGAAATGGTGAGAAACCAAAGCCGTTCCGCTGTGGGAAGCTTTAGAAGAAGCATTCAAAACCAATGAGGAGTTAAGTTCTATTCTATAGACATAATTACTGACATACAAAGAATCCGGTAACTCAGGTTTAACCGCCCAAAAGTCAATATAAGCGCCAGGGCCAAACAAAGAAGAAGTTGCTGTTTCTGGACTAAATGAATTAGCAAACAAAACATCGGGGTTCGGAACATCAGACAAATATCCTATGGCTCTGGCTACGGCATTGCCTTTAAGAGTTAAAGCTATATCGTTCATCGGAACACCTGACAAGTCCATGCCTGCGGCTAACAACTGTTCGAAAGTCACTCTTTGCATGCTGTCTTCAGAGACAAGAACATCAACAAACAGGTCTGAAACAGCACGGTTTAGCGATGAGCTTTGTTTTTGCCAGCCCACACTTGTTTCACTATAACCTTGATTCAGCATACTGGTATTTGTTTCAGCGTTCAATTTGTCCCAGTTAATTAAATGAGGACTGTTGTCATCACCATAGATAGCGTTGACTTTAAAGCTATCGTAAATTTTTTCTTTGCCTTTGATGTCAATGGTTGATAGGGTCACATCAGTGATATCACCCTCATTAATATTGGCAATAACAAATTCGTATTGTTGTGGACGTAAGGCATCTGTTGATACGCTTGCAATCATCTTTTTATTTGCCTTGATGTATTTGCCATCGATCTCAGTCCAAATATTAAAACCGACATTTCTTGTTTCAGAAGCTGTTTCCCACACTACGTGCAAACCATCATTGGCGTATATGCTGTCAAGACTATGGATGCTGACAGGCAAAACAGTATTTGATATTAGATAATCTTCTACTTCTCCATCGGATGCATATCCATTAAAACTGGCATCCGTAGGGCTGGACCAATCTGTTGTCAATCTAAAGCGCGACAAGAAGGCCTCATCTTCACCGCCTGCTGCTGTTCCTGATACAGCATTAAAATCTGAGGGAATTACAAAATCTAAGGTGCACTGAGTACTTGTGGCTCCTGTACTTGTACAGTTAGATAGTGACGAATCTACAGAAGAACATACCATTTCTTCATTGGCTACTCCGTCTTCAAATCCGTATCCTACATCAGTACTGATATCACTAAAATCAATCCAGCCACAAAGATAAGCACCGTCGGCATCAACAACATTAGTAACATCTGCTGTTACCGTAAAAGTATCTCCAGCTTGGTATCCATTTAAGCTGCTTGAGAACGTAATTCCATCGTTATCATCAGGTATGTTTCCATTCAAATCATCAAAATCAGAAGTTCCTATACCATTTTGCAGGTTTGTTGGGGCTTCTGTATCTGTTTCTGCATCAATTGTAGCTCCAAGCCTTGGGCCTGACAATACATGGCTGGGGCCTCCAACGGTTCTAGTTGGGCTAATGCCCGCAGGTATTGCTACCCTGCTATCAACCGAATACAGAGATCCTCCATAAAAACTTAAATTTGTGGCATCTCCTAAATCAACACCGCAATTAGACAATGGCCTGCTGAAGCTAAAATCTGTACTTGGGTTTGCAGAATCTATTCTTATACGGATAGCATCGACATTTGCAAAGTCAACACCAGTGCCTCCCGCAATTGAAAACCCCGAGTAATCCAAAAATATAACGGAAAGATCTGCATTTTGGGCAACGGTTATAGACCGAGTTGACCAATCATTTACAGTCGTAAAAACATCAAAAGTGACTGTTACATCTCCTTCAGGGGCTCCAGAAGCGATAAATGTGAATCCACGTTCTGAAGCTCCACATGTAGTATTTGTTAAATCCGCATTTAAACCAGGTGAAAAACTTGGTGTAAAGGGATCCGCATCAGTTGTGTCATTATCAATTCCAACGCCATTGCCAGTACCTGTATCACCAACACCATCATAGATATTAATGCTGAATCCGTTTACATCAGTTTCATTATTTAATGCCAATTCTCCAGAAGAAGCTAATAAACTAATTCTTCTAGCTGGATCTGCTGTCGCTGTTATTTCAACATATTGCTCCCTTTCACCGCCTATTGCATCTGAATCTAACGCTACATTGAAATCTGAAGAGCCAACAGCTCCAATTGTTTCTGTTCTTTGTAATACTGTCCATTTATCAATAATGTCATTTTGTGCATACACAGTAGAAGCACACATAAGTAACAGGTTTATACAAAAAAGTGCAAGTACAGTGCTTGGTCTTTGCATTGTTCTTTCTCCTTTTTGCTGTTTTTGTTTGTTTGTTTTTTTTAAAAATTCCATTAGTCTTCACCCCATCATTTTTTTACTTTACTTTTTCAACCCTAATCACCGGTTATTGTTTGTAATAAAAATTCACAATAACCATGTATTTTATTGAATTTACTTGAAATATTATACTGAATACCTCTCTTATAGCAATGAATACCATTTTATAAAATGGATAAATGATTCAAATTACAAAGATATTTACCCTTTTCAAAGTTAAATCCTACTCAATGACTGAAATCGTTATCAATTTTTTTTGTTGAATTGCTGCAAAAGTTGTTCGTGTCTTTTAAGTTTATTAACAGATTTTTCTTTTAACTCCATCAGTACCATAGAT
>Ga0316208_1000307_pt1 | contig 64458 bp, 55 predicted proteins | sample 3monopyrite_MG_FD_204944 | JGI IMG/M metagenome (GOLD analysis project Ga0316208, IMG submission 204944) | Microbial mat bacterial communities from mineral coupon in-situ incubated in ocean water Damariscotta River, Maine, United States -... | ecosystem: Environmental > Aquatic > Marine >... | reverse complement strand
TCCGACGAAACGGGTATGCTGGTGCATGGAGCGGCTCCTTCATGTGGCTCTGCGGTTCGTGTGGAGAGAACTCACAGGACCGTAACCCACGGTCTGAAGGCAGACCGCTCCATCCATTCCGTCTAGGTAGGGAGCCAGGACACTTCTTCCACGAACTCGGCCAGCCCCAAGACCGGCGGGTTGTCCGCTCGTGAATCGTGGAAGAAGTGTCCTGGCTCCGTACCCCGAGCGCACCGAGGCCCGCGGTCGTCGAAACGATCGCGGGCCTCGGTTGATTCGGCGTGAGCGAGGGCTCAGTCGACGCGTGCGTAGCCGAGCGTCTTGAGGATCTCGAGCACTTCGGACCAGTTCGGGAACTGGCGTTGGTGCACGCGCTTGTACTCGTCGATCGCCGTGATGAACTCGAGGACTTCCTCGCTCATCTCATCCGGCTTGGTCACCGTCGGCTTCTTCGCGGGCTTCTCGTCCGTGGTCGCTTTCGCGTCCTGGGCCGTGGTGGTGGTCTTCGAGTCGTTTTGCTTGGGGGAGGCGCTCATGGCAGTCGTCGGTGAGTGGTTCCGAGGCGCGACGACGCGGGGCGCGAGGTCGTGGCTCTCTGGATCGACACCGAGCGAAGCTCGCCTTGACCGCGAGTCGTGAATTCCGCCGTGACTCCGGCGAAATCAGCTCGAAACCGCCCTCAGCCCGTCAACGCGCCCGCTTCGCGGAGTACGGCTTCGACGCGCTCGCGGTTCGGACGGTCGATCCAGCCGGCCTCGGTGACGATGCCGGCGACCAGCGCCGCGGGCGTCACATCGAAGGCGGGGTTGAAGACCTTCACGCCGGCGGGGGCGGTGCGCTTGCCGAAGCCCTCGGCGACTTCCTCTTCCGGACGCTCTTCGATCGGGATCTGCGATCCGTCGGTCAGTTCGCGATCGAAGGTCGAGAGCGGAGCCACGACGTAGAAGGGTATGCCGTGTTCCTTCGCGAGCACGGCGACGGTGTACGTCCCGATCTTGTTGCAGACATCGCCGTTGCGCGCGATGCGGTCGGAGCCTACGAAGACCGCGTCGACCTTGCCCGACTTCATGACGTGGCCCGCCATGTTGTCCGTGATCAGCGTCACGTCGATGCCGGCCTGTGCGAGTTCCCACGCCGTGATGCGCGCGCCTTGCAGCAGGGGACGTGTCTCGTCGGCGAACACGGAGATGCGCTTGCCTTGGTTCGCCGCGACGTACATCGGCGCGAGCGCCGTGCCGATGCCTGCAGTGGCCAGTGCTCCTGCGTTGCAGTGCGTCAGCAGCGTCTGACCGTCCTTGATGCGTTCCGCACCGACTTCGCCGAGGCGCAGGCAGGTCGCGCGGTCTTCGCGGTAGATCTCGTGGCCCTCTTCGAAGAGCGCCGAGACGATCGCGTCACCATCCGCGCCCGCCGCGGCTTCGCGGTCCGCGCGAGTCACCATGCGATCGAGCGCCCAGAACAAGTTGACGGCCGTCGGCCGCGCCTTGGCCAAGGTGGCCGCGATCTCGCGCGTCCGACCGAGCGTCTCCGCTTGCGAGAGACCGCTGAAGCCTTGCACGCCGAGCATCACGCCGAAGGCAGCGGCGACACCGATCGCCGGCGCGCCGCGCACGGCGAGGCGGTAGATCGCATCGACCATGCCGGGCACGTCGCGCACTTCGTGGTCGACCCGCTGCGTGGGCAGCAGGGTCTGCTCGATCATCGTCACGTGACCGGGACGGCCGCCGACCCACTGCAAGGTCTGAAAGGGGAGTTCCATCGGGAGACTTTCGGTTCCTTGCGGGGGTCGGCTGAAGCGCGAACGCGCCGGACTCAGAGCAGCTTCTGGAGCTTGGCGTCTTTCTTGGCGACCTTCTCAGCCATCGAACGGACCATGGCGTCCAGTCGTCCGGCGAGCGCTTCGTCCGAGAGTGCCATGATGCGCGCCGCGAGGATCGCCGCGTTCACCGGACCGCCGCCACCGGCAGCGACCGTCGCCACGGGGATGCCGCCCGGCATCTGCACCGTAGCCAGCAGCGCGTCCAACCCGCCCATCGGCGCGTTGTCCATCGGAATGCCGATCACCGGCAGATTGGTGTGTGCAGCGACGACGCCGGCCAGGTGCGCGGCACCACCTGCGGCGCAGATGATCACGCGCACACCGTTCGTCTTCGCGTTGGTCACGAAGTCGACGACGGTGGCGGGGGTGCGGTGCGCCGACATGACGCGAGCGGTGAAGGGGATCTCGAGCTCGCGCAACTGCTTCACGCAGCCTTCGAGGCGCGGGAAATCGGAGTCGGAGCCCATCAAGAGGGCAACTTGGGGGTTCATCTAGGCGATCTCCGCCGGCGCGTGGCCGGTGATGCGTTCACAGATCTCGAGGTAGCGCCGCGACATGCGGTCGACCAACTCAGCAGGCAGTTCAGGTGCGGGCGGGTTCTTGTCCCAGTCCAGCGTCTCGAGCCAATCGCGCAGGATCTGCTTGTCGTAGCTGGGAGGGCTGATGCCGACGCGGTAATCGTCCTTCGGCCAGAAGCGCGAAGAGTCCGGCGTGAGCACTTCATCGATCAAGACCAGCTCGCCGTTCAGCTCACCGAACTCGAACTTGGTGTCGGCGAGCAAGATGCCGAGCTCGGCCAAGGTCTCGGTTCCGCGCGCGAAGAGCGCGAGCGACGCACGCTCGAGCTTCTCGTAGACGTCGGCACCGACGAGCTTGCGCGCTTCATCGGGCGAGAGCGGGCGATCGTGATCGTCGTCCTTGGTGGTCGGCGTCAGGATCGGCGTCGGCAAGGCTTGCGCTTGCTCGAGACCCGCGGGCAAGGCGATGCCGCAGACCGTCTGCGTCTTCTGGTATTCCTTCCAACCCGAGCCGGCGATGTAGCCGCGCACGACCCACTCGACGACCGTCGGCTTGCAGCGACGCACGACCATGATGCGGCCGGCGAACTTGCGCTTCCACTCGTCGCCGAGACCGGGCACATCATCGACCGACGTGCTGACGAGGTGATTCGGAACGATGTCGCGCGTCTGCGAGAACCACCAAGCGGCGATGGATGTGAGCACGGCACCCTTGTGCGGCACTCCCTGGTTCATCAACACATCGAATGCGCTGACGCGGTCGGTGGTGACGAAGAGCAGGTGCTCGGCGTCGATCTCGTAGATGTCGCGGACTTTCCCGGTAGCGAGGCGCTTCAAGCCGGGGGGACCTTCGTTGCGGCCCAGGTAGACAGAGTCTGCTTGCATCGAGCGATGGGTCGAAGCTGCGGCGTGAACCGGGAAACCGGCGCGTTTCCCGGTGAGAGCGGGGAGTATGGCAGGGGACCGCGCTCGCTACAATCCGAGGCGTGACCGAACCTCAACGAGAACGCGCCGGCTGGTCGCCGCAGACGCGCATCAACGGACACGTGCGTCCGCCGGCCTCGAAGTCCCTGGCCATCCGCACGCTGCTCGCCGCGGCCTTGGCTCGGGGCCGAACCCGCCTCGAAGGGCTCTCCGACGCCGGCGACGTCGTCGCAGCGCGCAAGTTGGTCGAGGCCCTGACCGGCGTCCGCTCGGTGGGCGCGGCCGGCGCGCGCATCGATGGCACGCCGCCCGGCTTCTACACGGGCTGGAGGGTGCCGGACGGCGTCGAAGTGGGGGAATCCGGCACCTTGGCGCGACTCGCGACGGCGGCCCTGGCCTTCTGCGGCACGCCCGGCGAGCGCCAGGTGATCCGCGCTTCGGGCAGCTTGCTCACGCGCGAGAGCCCCGCGCTGTTGCGCAGCCTGGAAGGCGCCGGCGTCGGCGTCGAGCTGCTCCACGACGATGCGGGGCGGCGCGGTTGGCCGCTCGCGGTGACCTCCATCGATCCGCCGGAGGAAGTCGTTCTGGAACACCCGACGTCCAGTCAGGAAGCGAGCGCGCTCGCGCTGGCTCTGGCCGCCTGGCCCGGTACGCGGAGACTCGTGCTGCGCGGATCGCTGCCGAGTCGACCATATTTTGATCTGACGCTCGGCGTGCTCGCGGCCTTCGACGCGCGCTTCGGTCGCGAGATGCGCGGCGCGGATGAAGTGCTGCACATCGTCGGTCCGCTGCAAGCTCCGGAAGGGGCGGTGATCCTCGAAGCCGATGCGAGCGCCGCCGCCGTCGCGCTCGCGGGCGCTTGTCTGTCCGGCGGAGAAGTCACCATCGGCGACCTCGGCGGCCGGTCTCCGCAGGGTGACATCCGCATCATCCAGCACTTGCGCGCTTTCGGCTGCGACGCCTCAGCCGGACCGAACTCGCTGCGTGCGAGCGGTGCGCCGACGCACGGCGCCGAGCTCGACCTGACCGGTGAACCGGACCTCGCTCCGGTGCTCGCGGCCGTCGGCGGAGTCGTGGCGCTGCGCGCGAGCGACGCGCAGTCGGGCACGACCGTCTTGACCGGTCTCGAGACGCTCGACGGCAAAGAGAGCCCGCGGCTCACCGTGCTCGCCGAAGCGCTCCGCGCGGTCGGCTGCGAAGTCACGACCACGGGCGACCGACTCGTCATCGCCCCCGGCGAGCGCACCATGGGTGCGCTGACCCTCGATCCGCGCAACGACCACCGCATGGCCTTCGCCTTCGCGCTGCTCGGCCTCGAGCGCGAGGGCCTCGACGTGCTCGATCCGCACTGCGTCGCCAAGTCCTGGCCGAGCTTCTGGGCGGATCTCGCACAGGCTGGCGCCTGAACGACCATCGTGTTCCGAAGCGGCAAGCGAGCCTGGACCGACTCTCGATCCCCGCTATCTTGGCCTGCATGCCCCCCCAAGACTCCACGCGCCCGATCCTCGTCGCGGGCGGTGCCGGTTATATCGGCAGCCACACCGTTCGCCACTTGACCGCGCACGGACACCCCGTCGTCGTGCTCGACGACCTGTCCAGCGGACATCGCGAATCCATCGAGGCTCCGCTCGAAGTCTGCAACCTCGGTGATCGCCAGGCGCTCGAAGCCGTCTTCGCGAAACACCGTCCGCGAGCCGTGATCCACTTCGCAGCGAAGTGCTACGTCGGCGAGTCGGTGACCGAACCGTCGGAGTACTACGAGAACAACGTGCACCACACCTGGTGCCTGCTCGAAGCGATGCGTGCGAACGACTGCCACGCGATCGTCTTCTCCAGCACCTGCGCGACCTACGGCGACCCGATCAAGATCCCGCTGACGGAAGATCATCCGCAGAATCCGATCTCGCCCTACGGCCGCACCAAGCTGCACATGGAGCACATGATCGAGGACTACTCGCGCGCTTACGGCCTGCGCTTCGCCGCGCTGCGCTACTTCAACGCAGCGGGGGCTTCGCAAGCCGGCGACATCGGTGAAGACCACGATCCCGAGACGCACTTGATTCCGCTCGTGCTGCAAGTCGCGCTCGGGCAGCGCGCCGAGATCAAGATCTTCGGCGACGACTATCCGACGCCGGACGGCACCTGCATCCGCGACTACATCCACGTCGAGGACTTGGCGGCAGCGCACCGCTTGGCGCTCTCGAAGCTCGAGTCGGGCGCGGACAACATCCAGTGCAACCTCGGCACGGGCACCGGCTTCTCGGTCAAGCAAGTGATCGAGACCGCGCGCCAAGTGACGGGACACGCGATCCCCGCCACGGTCGAGGGGCGACGCGCGGGTGATCCGCCGGAACTCGTCAGCGGTGGAACGCGCGCCTTCGACCTGCTCGGCTGGAAGCCGGAGCGCGCCGACATCAAGGACATCGTGGCCGACGCCTGGCGCTTCTTGAAGTCGCACCCGAACGGCTACGGCGGCCAGTGACCGGCGGCGCTTGGACCGTGTTGGGCGCGGGCAGCGCGCTGCCCAAGCCCGGCTTCGGGCCGAGCGGACACCTGCTGGAACACGACGCGCTGGAAGGCGCGACGCTGTTCGACTGCGGACCGGGAACGATCCGTTCGCTCGCGGACCACGGCGTCTCGCTCGCGACCTTGCGACGCGTCGTCCTGACGCACTTCCACGTCGATCACTGTCTCGATCTCGCGGCCCTCGCCTTTGCGCGACGCAACCCGGCCGCGGAAGCCTGTGACCTCGAGATCTACGCGCCGGAGGGCATCCGCCGCGTGCTCGAAGGAATCGAGCACGCTTTCGGGCGCGGCGCGGTCTTCGATCGAACCACGCTCACGATTCTCGAGCCCGGATCCGGCGCCACGGGACTCGAGCTCGGCGGCGCGCGCTTGCGCTGGTGCGCGAACGGGCACACGGGCGACTCGATCTCGGTCGCGTTGGATCTCAGGGGCGGCCTGCGCGTCGGCTACACCGGCGATACGGGGCCGAATCCGGCGGTCGCAAGCCTCATGCACGCAGCGGATTTGCTGGTTTGCGAGTGCTCGTTTCGCGACGAAGCGGCCGTCAGCGGACATCTGACTCCGAGCTCCGCAGCCGCGCTCGCGGAGCGCGCCGGCGTCCGGCGGTTGCTCCTGACGCACTTCTATCCGATGCTGGGTGCCCGCGAGGCTCGCGAGCTTGCCGCACGCGCGTTCTCGGGCACGATCGAGACCGCGCGCGACGGTAGCCGCCACCGACTGCAAGACTCATGAAACGACTTCAACACAGCGCGTTCGCCCTCATCAGCCTCGCCGTACTCGCCGCCTGGCAACCGGCGTTCGTCGAGAGCGGCACCCACGCCGATGCCGTCGCAGCGATCGACGACGACGAGATCGAAGACGACGTCCTGTGGCTCGCGGATCCGAGTATGGAAGGGCGCGACTCACCGAGCGAAGGCTTCCGTCGCGCCGGGGTCGGACTCGCGCAGCGACTCGCCAAGCTCGGCTTCGAACCGGCTGCCGACGCCGAAGAAGTGCAGCGTCGACACGGCGGCGGCTTCAGCCCGGAGCCGCAGGGCGAAGACGGCGATGAACCCGGTGGAACGGAAGGCGCGACCTCCGTGCCGGCAGACCGCTCAGCGTTGTTTCACCGCCCGTACTCCCGCCAGCTCTGGATGCCGGTCGAGTCGGGCTGCTCTCTGACCTTTGAGCTGCCCGGTGAAGTCGCGCGCAGCTTCGAGTTCGGCACGGACTTCGTTCCGCTCCTCGACTGCGACGGCAAGGCCGAAGCGGAGCTGGTCTTCGCGGGCTTCGGCATCGACTCGGACAAGAACCGCTACAACGACCTGCGCGGACTCGACGTCGAAGGTCGCATCGTGGTGATCCTCGAGGGCGAGCCGCGGCACAAGCGCAAGTTCGGCGGCAAGGAAGAGTTCGAAGTCGCTGCGAACATCTGGGAGAAGCTCGGAGAGCTGTCGAAGCTCGGGGACGGCCCGGAAGGCGTCTTGCTCGTTCGTCGCCGCGTCGCCGGCAGCGACTCGAAAGCACCCGACGAACTCGACTTCCGCCACACGCACGCGAGCTTCGCAGGCCTGCGCGAACCGATTCAAACCGACCAACGACGCGCGCCCGTCGCGCAGCGTCGGCCCCCGGTGCTCGAGATCACGACCGACTGCGCATCCGAGCTGTTCGGCGTCGACATCGAAGCGCTCGCCGCGCGCATCGACAAGTCCGCCAAGCCCGCCAAGCTCAAGCCCGCCGGCAAGTACGCAGAAGCCCGCGTCACGATGCGATCCAAGTCGGAACTCGGCAGCGTGCGCTGCGACAACATCGTCGGGGTACTGAAGGGCACCGATCCCGAGCTCTCCAAGGAATACGTGATCATCGGCGCGCACTACGACCACATCGGCGTGAACCCCGGCGGCATCGTCGGGGCGGGCGCGGATGACAACGCTTCGGGTTGTTCCGCGCTCCTGCAGGTCGCCGAAGCGCTCAGCATCGCGCCGCCGCGCCGCAGCGTGATCATCTGCTTCTTCGGATCCGAAGAAGACGGGCTGCATGGCTCGAAAGCCGTCGCGCAGAACCTGCCCGTGCCGAAAGAGAAGATCGTCGCGATGATCAACCTCGACATGATCGGTCGCGGCGAAGCGAAAGAAGTCGCCGTGCTCGGCATCAAGCAGAACCCCGAGCTCGAAGACGTCCTCGACCGCGCGAAGCGCCTCTCGAAGACCGGCATCTCGAAGCTCGTCTTGCGCCAGGGCGAAGAACTCTTCGAGCGCTCCGACCAACACTCCTTCCATGAAGTCGGCATTCCGGTGCTGTTCTTCTTCGAAGGACTTCCCATCAGTCGCAACGGGGACTATCACACTTGGCGCGACGTCCCCGAGCTGGTGGACTTCAAGAAGATCCGCAACACCGCTCGTATCGCCTACAACACCGCATGGTTGCTCGCCAACGACGACGAACGCCCGCCGCCTCCGGCCAGGTGAGGCCCGGACTGATCGCCGCTCTGGCGATCGTCGCCTTCCTGCTCGGTAACTTGGTCGACGGACCGGGCGCTGCCACCAGCGTCGCGGCGGAAGATCTGCGCGTCGACAACGCTGCTTCCGCACCGGTCGTCCCGCAGCGACCGACCGAATCCGCGACCAGGCCCAAGCGTCGTTCCGATCCGCGCCTGACGGGCAAGATCCGTGCGCTGCTCGAGGACGCCGTCGAGGACGCCGAGCGAGGCAGCCGCGGCGTCGCCACGCGCGCCAACACCTTTATCTCCGTACACGTCCAAGAACTCGGCACCGACGGCGCCCTGGTCTCGATCGGCTCGGAACGCTCCGTGCGCCCCGCTTCGAACATGAAACTCGCGACGAGCGCCGCGGCGCTGGTGTCGCTCGGCGGCGATTGGCGGTTCACGACGGCTTTCGAAGCCGGTGGTCCGATCGAACACGGCGTCTTGAGAGGGGACCTGATCGTCCGCGCGGGCGGCGATCCGCTCTACGACGACGGTCGTCACGGCGACGTCGCGCACCTGCTCGCGCCGGTCGTGCGTGAGCTCGCGGCCCAGGGCATCACGCGCGTGACCGGCGACTTGGTCCTCGACGAAGGCAGCTACCTCGAACCGGGACCCGGTCCTGCCTGGCCCGACAAGTCACAGCACTGGGAAGACTACTGCGCGCTCGCCGCGGGCTTCACGGCGAACGGCGGCTGCGTCACCGCGCTGATCACGCCGACCGGCTCGGGCCGCGACGCGACGCGCCGCGTACGCCCCGAACACCTCGACTTGCCGCTGCGCGGTCGAGTGAAGACGGGCACGCCCAAGAGCCGACTCGACGTGCGCATCGGCGCCACGGTCGCTGCCGTGACGGTCACGGGTTCGATCCCCGAAGGCCTCGAAGCGCGCGAGTACCGCTTCAGCCATCCCGATCCGGTCAAGCTGTTCGGGTCGTGCGTCGTCGGCGCATTGCGCGACGCCGGCGTGCGCATCGACGGTGAGGTCGTCAGACGTCGCAACGTCCCCGCGGGCAAGTCCTTGGCCAAGCTCACTTCGCCGTTGCTGCCGCTCTTGAAGCCGATCAACACGGACTCGGACAACGCGATCGCAGACCAAGTGTTCTTCGCGCTCGGCCAAGCGGTCGCCGGCGAAGGCACGCGATCCGGCGGTGCGCGCGCCGTCGAAATCGCGCTCGGGAGCCTCGGACTCGAGACCGACGGCTGGAGACAAGTCGACGGCTCCGGACTCTCGCGCGACAACCGCATCACGGCGCTGCAGCTGACGGCCTTGCTCGACGCGGTGCTCACGCTCGATCCGTCGATCGCGCAAGCCTACGTCGCCTCGCTCGCCGTCGCGGGTCGCACCGGTACGCTGTCGGAACGCATGCGCGACACGCCGGCCGACAACCACGTGCGCGCCAAGACGGGCTGGATTCGCGGCACCAGCGCATTGTCCGGCGTCGCCGAGACGGAAGGTGGCCGCTTGCTCGTCTTCTCGATCCTGATCGACTACCCCGCACCGGCGGGCGGCTTGAACACCTCGGTCTTCAAACCCTTGCAAGACGCGATCTGCATCGAGCTGGTGGACTGGAAAGACACGGTCCGGTGAACGGACAAGCGCCGGACGCGATGGATCGCGGAGAACTCGACGAACTGCTCAAGCTCGCGACCGGGGCCGCGCGCGATGCCGGTGCGCTCTTGCTGGAACGCTACGGCAAGCTGAAAGGCGTGCGCACCAAGTCCAGCGCACGCGACTTGGTCAGCGAAGCGGACGTCGCCAGCGAACGACTGCTCGTCGCGCGCTTGCGCGAAGGGCGGCCCAAGCACCTGATCGAAGCCGAGGAAGAAGTGCGCGATGCGATCGATCCGCACGTGCCGCGCTGGTTCCTCGATCCGCTCGACGGCACGACGAACTACATCCACCAGCTGCCGATCTTCGCCGTCTCGATGGGGTTGCACCTTGGCGGCGCGCCGCAGCTCGCAGTGGTGCACTTGCCGCTCCTGAACGAGACCTTCACCGCGACGCTTGGCGGGGGAGCGCACTTGAACGGCGAAACGATCCGCGTCAGCCCCGCCGGCTCGCTCGGCGAAGCCGTGCTCGCCACCGGCTTCCCGTACCGGCGCAACGAGCTCGAGCACTCGAACCTCGAGAACTTCAACCGCTTCTACTACGACGTGCGCGGCATGCGCCGCATGGGTTCGGCCGCAACCGACCTTGCCTACGTCGCCGCCGGACGGCTCGACGGCTTCTGGGAACTGCATCTCTCACCCCACGACGTCGCGGCCGGCGCTCTGCTCGTGCGCGAAGCGGGCGGCGTGGTCACCGACGCCAAGGGCGACGACGACTGGCTGCGCGGCGGCTCGATCGTGGCGTCGGGGCCGGCGTTGCACGAGGCGATCCGGGAACGGGTCGTCTGCTGAGGCCCCGGCCTGATCGGATCGAACGCGGCTCCACTCGGGAGCGACGAGCTCGCACTCGACGCCCGCTCGGGGGGGCACGCCGACGCCGGCGCGTCCGACGGATGACCTGCCGCTGACCCCCCTGAGACCCTCGTTCGTCCTCCGGGGCGCCGTTTGCGTCTCCAGCGCGGGACGACAGCTCGAAAGCCGAGCTTCGGCGGCCTTCCCGGCCTGTGGTGGGACTGGTAACATGGTTGGTCTTGCCTCCTGCCTGGAGGCCTCGAGATGCCCCTCGAGCCCCCCTCGGGATCGCCCCCAGAATGACCTCCGGCAGCATCCAGATTCGCCACGCGCGCCAGAACAATCTGCGCGACGTCAGCCTCGAGATTCCGCGCCACAGGCTGGTCGGGATCACTGGTGTCTCGGGCTCGGGTAAGAGCTCGCTCGCCTTCGACACGCTCTATCGGGAGGGCCAGCGGCGCTTCCTGGAGACCCTCTCGGCCTACGCGCGCCAGTTCCTGGGGCGCATGGAGAAGCCGGATGTGGAGAGCATCGACGGCCTCTCGCCGGCCATCGCCGTCGATCAGAAGTCGATCGGACGCGGCTCGCGATCAACGGTCGGCACGCTGACCGAGATCGTCGACCACCTGCGCGTGCTCTACGCGCGGGCCGGCATGGCGCACTGCCCCGAGTGCCGCCAACCCGTGCGTTCGCAGACGCCCGAGGCGATTGTGCAGCAGATCCTGCACGCGCACGACGGCGACAAGATCCAGCTTCTCGCGCCGGTCATCCGCGGTCGCAAGGGTTACCACAAGTTGGTCCTCGAAGACCTGCAGCGCAAGGGCTTCATCCGCGCGCGCGTCGACGGCGTGATTCAACGCATCGAAGACGTCGGAGAGCTGCAGCGCTACGCGCGCCACGACATCGAAGCCGTGATCGATCGGCTCAAGCCGAACCGCGAAGACCCGTCGCGCTTGCGCGAAGCGGTCGACTCCGCGCTCGAGATCGGCGACGGCGACTTGATCGTGATGACGGACGAGGGTGACGAACACCACTCGACGCTGCGGTCCTGCCCGGGCTGCGGCGGCGAGCTGCCGTTGCTCGAGCCGCGGCTGTTCTCGTTCAACTCGCCGCACGGGGCGTGCCCCGGCTGCGAAGGCATGGGCTTCGTCCGTGAACCGGCCGAAGAGTCGATCGTCCGCGACGGCGCGATGACGATCCGCGAGGGAGCCTTGGCCGTCACGCGCGCTGCGGGCGGCGCGCTGCTGTTCCCGCGCGTCGACTGGACGTTCCTCGAGCGCGTCGGCGAAGCGCACGGCTTCGACCTCGACACGCCCTGGAAAGACCTGACGGAAGCCGCGCGCTCGATCATGCTGCGCGGCGCCGGCGAAGACCGCTTCGAAGACGAAGCGTCTTGGAACGGTGCGCGCTACAAGGGCTCCGCACGCTGGATGCGCCGCTACAAGGGCATCATCCCCGCGCTGCTCAAGGCGCAGGACAAAGGCGCACACAAGAAAGTCGCTCGCCGCTATCTGTCCGAAGTCGTCTGCCAAGAGTGCAACGGCTCGCGCCTCAAGCCGGCGGCGAACGCGGTGCTGCTCGGCGGACACCCGCTGACCGAGTTCACGCACTGCGCGATCAGCGAACTGCCCGAAGCACTCGGCAAGCTGCGACTGACCGACCGCGAGACGCGCATCGCGCGCGACCTCTTGTCGGAGATCCGCCGCCGCGTCGACTTCCTGATCTCGCTCGGCCTCGGCTATCTCAGCCTCGACCGACCCGCCGACTCGTTGTCCGGTGGTGAAGCGCAACGCATCCGCTTGGCCGCGCAGCTCGGCGCCGGACTGCAAGGCGTGCTGTACGTCCTCGACGAACCGTCCATCGGCCTGCACTGGCGCGACCAAGGCCGCTTGCTCGGTGCGCTGCGTCGACTGCGCGACGCCGGCAATACGGTCATCGTCGTCGAACACGACGAAGCCACCCTGCGCGCCGCTGACTACCTGATCGACGTCGGCCCCGGCGCCGGTTCGCACGGGGGCAACATCACCGGCTCCGGTACGCCCGCCGAGCTGGCCAAGCTCGACACGCCCACCGGCAAGATGCTGCGCGGCGAGATCGAGATGCCCGCGCCGGAAGAACGGCGCACCGGCAACGGCAACGCGCTGACCCTGCGCGGACTGAAGGCGTTCAATCTGAAGGGCTTCGACGTCTCTTTCCCGCTCGGCACACTGATCGCGGTCACCGGCGTCAGCGGTTCCGGCAAGTCCACGATGGTGGAACGCGTCATGCGCCGCGCCGTGGAACGTCACCTCGGCCGCGAAGCGCCGCAGCCCGCGAAGCACGAAGGCGTCGACGGTCTAAGAGAGATCGACGAGCTCGTCGCGATCGATGCAGCGCCGATCGGTCGCACCCCGCGCTCCAACCCGGCGACCTACACAGGCGTCTTCACGCACGTTCGCGACTTGTTCGCCGGGCTGCCCGAGTCACGCATGCGCGGCTACGAGAAAGGTCGCTTCTCCTTCAACGTCGCCGGTGGACGCTGTGAAGCATGCCAAGGCGCCGGCGCGCGCTTCGTCGAACTGCAGTTCCTCGCGCCGGTCACCGTGCCGTGCGAAGAGTGCGGCGGTCACCGCTTCCAAGAAGAGACCTTGGAAGTGCACTACCGCGGGAACTCGATCGCCGACGTGCTCGCGATGACGATCGAAGACGCGCTCGAGCTGTTCCGCGATCACCCGAAGATCTCCCGCCAGCTCGACCTGCTGGTCGAGATCGGCCTCGGCTACCTGACGCTGGGCCAGCCGTCGACGACGCTGTCGGGCGGCGAAGCACAACGCATCAAGCTCGCCAAAGAACTGTCCAAGCGACCGCTGAAGCACACGCTCTACCTGCTCGACGAACCGACCACCGGCCTGCACATGGCTGATGTCGAGCGCCTTGTGCACGCGCTGCAGAAACTCGTCGACCGCGGTCACACCGTCGTCGTCATCGAACACGAGCTCGAGCTGATCGGAGCGGCCGACCACGTCATTGATCTCGGCCCGGAAGGCGGTGATGCGGGTGGCGAGTTGATGGCGCAAGGGACGCCCGAGACGATCATGGCCTGCGAGGCATCGCACACCGGACGCGCGCTGCGTGACCGCAACGGTGCGCGCAACGAGAAAGACGGCGTGCGCATCGCCGAGCTCGCCGAAGCGCATCCTTCGACTTCGATCAAGGTCGTCGAAGCGCGCACGCACAATCTGCGCAGCCTGACCGTCGAGATCCCGCGCGACAGGCTGACCGTCGTCACCGGACCCTCCGGTTCCGGCAAGAGCTCACTCGCCCTCGACACGATCCACACCGAAGGCCGTCGCCGCTTCGTCGAGTCGCTCTCGACCTACGCTCGACAGTTCCTCGGCACCAAGGACAAGCCGCCCGTCGAGCGCATCGAGGGCCTCGGACCGTCCGTCGCCGTCGAAGCTCGAACGGCTCGCGGTGGACCGCGTTCCACCGTCGCGACGACGACCGAGATCCACGACCTCCTGCGCGTGATGTGGGCTCGTGCAGGTACGCCGCGCTGTCCGGAACACGGCGATCCGCTGACGCACGGCGACGCGGGTTCCGTCGCGCGACGCGTGGTGAAGGACTTCGACGGGGAGCTGGGCTGGATCCTCGCGCCCGTCTTCGGTCCCGGCCTCGAAGAACCGCTCGATCCGACCGCGGAGCTCGCGACGCGCGCCGAATCGTGGCGCACTGCCGGCTTCCTGCGGGGGATGGCCGACGGCGTCGAGTTCCGCCTCGACAAGCACCTGCCCGGCCTCGAACACGGCCAGACGCTCGATCTCGTGATGGACCGCGTGCGCTTCAACGCCGAAGCCCGCAGCCGTGTCGCCGAAGCCGTCGAACAAGCCGAAGCGCTGACCGGCGGTCGCATCCGCGTGCGCGCGAAGGGCGGTGTGCAACGCGAATACGCGACGCGCGGCGTCTGTCCGCAGTGCGGCTTCCACTTGCCCCAAGACATCGAGCCGCGTCACTTCTCGTTCAACACGCACGTCGGTGCTTGCCAAGAGTGCGACGGCCTCGGCGAACAGCTGCAGTGCGAAGAAGCGCTGCTGATCAGCGAGCCGGACGAACCGCTCACCGACGGAGCGGTACCCGGCAAGCTCGGTCGCTACTTGGTCAAGGGCAAGGGGTATTACGAGCTGCTGCTGCGCGCGGTCGCGAAGAGCCACCGCATCGACCTCGAGAGGCCGTTCAGTCGCTTGACCGACACGCAGCGCGCCTTGCTCGCGCACGGCATCGGCACGCGCAAGAACTACTCGGTGACGCAGGAACGGCACTCCGAGAACCTCGAGATGGAATCGTCCTTCTCGTCGGATTGGCCCGGTCTGTGCGGTCATGTGAATGCGTGGCACGGCAAGGCGGAAGATCCCGAGTGGCGCGCGATCCTCGAAGAAGTCATGTCGCGTTCGACGTGCCGCGGTTGCGACGGCGAACGTCTGCAGCCCGCGTCGCGAGCCGTGACGATCGGTCGCAAGCGTCTGCCCCAGATGCTGCGCATGTCGGTCTCCGAAGCGCTTGAGTGGACCGACACGCTCAAGCTCAACAAGGCCAACGCCGAAGCCGTCGGGCAGGTCGTTCAGGAATTGCACTCGCGTCTCGCGCTGCTCGATCAAGTCGGACTCGGCTACCTGACGCTCGACCGCCGCACAGCCACCTTGTCCGGCGGCGAAGCACGCCGCGTGCGACTGTCGGCCAGCCTCGGCTCGCAGCTCGTCGGCGTCTGCTACGTGCTCGACGAACCGACCGTCGGTCTGCACCCGCAAGACATCGACCGCTTGTCCGGCGCGCTGATTCGCATGCGCGATCAAGGGAACACGGTCATCGTGGTGGAACACGATCCGCACATGATGATGGCAGCCGACTGGATCGTCGACATCGGCCCCGGTGCCGGTCGCTTGGGTGGACAACTCGTCGCCAGCGGCACGCCTGCCGAGGTCGCTGCGAACGAGCACTCGCTCACGGCGCGTGCGCTGCGCGGCGAGTTGCGCGTCGAACGCGACGCCGAAGAATCCGACCTGGTGGGGGAACCGCTTCCCGCTGCGCGACCGGTGCAGCTGACCGGTGCGAAGGTGCACAACCTCAAGGGCGTCGACATCGATCTGCGCTACGGCGAGCTGCTCGGCGTCTGCGGTCCTTCGGGCTCCGGCAAGTCCAGCTTGGTGCTCGAAGCGCTCGTCCCGGCGCTGCGCGGTGAACGTCCGCAAGGTCGCTGGAAGACGATCCGCGGTGCTGCGGCGGCACGCATCGTGTTGGTCGATGCCAGCCCCGTCGGCCGCACGCCGGCCAGCACGCCGGCGACCTATTCCGGCTTGCTCGAACCGCTGCGCGAACTCTACTCGCGCACGCCGGAAGCCAAGCTGCGCGGCTTCGGCCCGGCACACTTCTCGTACAACTCGACGCGTGGTCGTTGCCCGTCGTGCGACGGTCGTGGCGCCACCAAGGTCGAGATGCAGTTCCTGCCGGACCTCTGGCTGACTTGCGAAGAGTGCGACGGCGCGCGCTATCGCCCCGAAGTCCTCGAAGTCCGCTTCCGCAACAAGAGCATCGCGGACGTCCTCGCGATGAGCATCGACGAAGCGCTCGAGTTCCTCGCGCACCAGCCCGCAGCGGCGAAGATCCTGCGCACGATGCACGAGGTCGGCCTCGGCTACCTCGGACTCGGCCAGAGTTCGACGACGCTCTCCGGCGGCGAAGCACAGCGCTTGAAGCTCGCCAGCGAGCTGCTGCGCGCCCGCGACGGCGTGCGCAGCGTGGTCGTGCTCGACGAACCGACCACCGGCCTTGCCACCTCCGACGTGGTCCACCTGGTGCGCGTGCTCGACCGACTCGTGCAACGCGGCAACGCGGTGCTCGTGATCGAACATGACACTGACGTGCTCGAAGTCTGCGATCTATTGATCGAGATCGGACCGTGCGGCGGTGAAGGCGGCGGACGCTTGATCTGCCAAGGCACGCCGGAAGAACTGCACGCGAACGCGGAATCGATCACCGGTCCGTACTTGTTCCGCACGCGGAAGATCAAACCCGCGAAGAAGGCCGCCGGTTCCAAGAAGAAGGCCGCCGGCGCCAAGCAGGTTGTGAAGGGCAAGAAACCCACCGTCCGCGGAGGCAGTCGAGGATGAGCATGAACCCCGACAATCCGCTCTTCGTGCAGAGCGACCGGACCTTGATGTTGCACACGGTACGCGCCGTGATGGACGAATCCGGTCGCCCCGCGCGCGACGAAGACGGTCAACCGTTGACCGAAGAACACCCGCGCTACGCCGAAGCTCGCGACGCGCTCGCCTCCTTCGCCGAGCTCGAGAAGAGCCCGGACTACCTGCACACCTACCGCATCACGCCGGTCTCGGTCTGGAACGCCGCGGCGCTCGGCCTGACGGCGGAGGGCATCCAAGAGATCCTCGAGGGCCTCGCCTGCGTGCCCGTTCCGCAGAACGTGCTGCACGAAGTGCGCGCGTGGATCGAGCGCTACGGGCTGCTGCGCATCGAGAAGCGCGACAGCGGCTTCGAGCTGGTCGCTGCGGATCCCGCGGTGCTCGCCGATGTGCTTGGCTACAAAGAAGTCGGTGCGCACCTGAAGCGCGACGAGGAAGGTCGCGTGTGGGTCGACGCGCTGGACCGCGGAACGATCAAACAGGCGCTGATCCGGCTCGGCTTCCCCGTCGACGACCGCGGTGGCTACGTCGAAGGCGATGCTTACGCGATCGACATGCGCCATGAGACGCTTGCCGGGCGTCCGTTCTCCGTGCGCCCGTACCAGCGCGCTGCGGGCGATGCTTTCCACGCCGGCGGGACCGTCGCCGGCGGCAACGGCGTCGTCGTTCTGCCTTGTGGTGCCGGCAAGACCGTGGTCGCGATGCAGGTCATGAGCTTGGTGCGCACCAAGACGCTGATCCTGACGACCAACACGGTGGCCGTGCGCCAGTGGCGCGAGGAGCTGCTCGACAAGACCAGCCTGACGGCGGACGAGGTGGGGGAATACACCGGCGACCAGAAGAACGTCAAGCCGGTCACGATCACCACCTACCAGATGCTCACGTGGCGCCGCAGCAAGACGGACGACTTCGAGCACTTCGGTCTGTTCTCCAGCGAGAACTGGGGACTCGTGGTGTACGACGAAGTCCACCTGCTTCCCGCGCCGGTCTTCCGCGTCACGGCCGACCTGCAGGCGCGTCGCCGCCTCGGCCTGACCGCGACCTTGGTGCGGGAAGACGGCAAGGAAGACGAAGTCTTCTGCTTGATCGGCCCCAAGCGCTACGACGTGCCGTGGAAGGTGCTCGAGACGCAAGGCTTCATCGCGCAAGCGATGTGCGTGGAAGTGCGCGTGCCGCTCGAACCGACGCTCAAGACGACTTACGCCTCAGCGGACGCTCGCGGCAAGTTCCGCGTCGCCTCGGAGAACCCCGCCAAGACGGCCGTGGTTCGCCGGCTGATCGATCGGCACCCGACGGGCCGCGTCCTCGTGATCGGCCAGTACATCGCACAGCTCGAAGAGCTCGCCGGCGTCATCGGTGCACCGATCATCACCGGCAAGACGCCCAACGTGGAACGCGAGAAGCTCTACGCCGCCTTCCGCAGCGGAGAACAACGCCTGCTGATCGTCAGCAAGGTCGGCAACTTCGCGATCGACCTACCGGACGCCAATGTGGCCATCCAAGTCTCCGGCACCTTCGGCTCGCGCCAAGAAGAAGCGCAACGCCTCGGTCGCATCTTGCGACCCAAGTCCGACGGCTCCGAAGCCGTCTTCTACTCCGTCGTGACCAATGGCTCACGTGATCAAGAGTTCAGCGAGAAGCGTCAACTCTTCCTCACGGAACAAGGTTACGCCTACCGCATTCTCGAAGCCCATCAGCTCTCCGAGTCAATGGAACCCGGAGCCGCCTCGTGACTCAATCATCTCCGAGTCCCCGCGAGGGGGACAACACTACCGGCTCGCCCAAGCGTCCCACCGGCAAGGTCAGCGGAACCCGCACGACCATCATCAGCGTGGTGGAATCCACCTCAGCGGAAGACCTCGGTGAGCTCTACCGCTTCTGGGCCGGCAGCGCGAACAGCAAGCGTCCCGCCGACGATGCGGCCGCGCGCCAGAAGATCCAGCAGCTGATGACCGATCCGGACGTCATCGACGGTCGGATCTCGAAGCTCGGTCGCCGCCTCGCCGCCATCCTCGATGCGCACCTCGCCGCGCCGCGCTACGAGCTGGCGATGTCGCAGATCGTCGAGAACAAGCAGCTCGCTTACCTCTCGAGCTACGACCTCGAAGCTTCGCTCGCGGTGCTCTGTCGCCACGGGCTCTTGGGTCCTTCCAAGAGCAAGGAGATGCAGCGCTACGGGCAGCGCGGGTACGCCGTGCCCGTCGACCTGGGTGATGCGATCCTGCGGCGCCGTCGCGCGAATCGCCGCGGTGTGTTCGACGTCTTCGCGCTGCGCGGTCACCTCGATCGCTTGTACACCGATCCCGGTCGCAGCTCGCAGACGCCGCCCAGCCGCATCCGCGAGATGTACAAGATGTACTCGAATGAAGCGGCATCGGTCGCCCGCGTCGAGCGTCTGCCCGAAGGCCTGCGCGAGCTCGTCGGCAAGGCGATCTTGCAGTTCGGCGGCATCCTGCCCAAGGGCCTGTTCGAGCGCATGGAGACGGAACTGCCGCACTGGAACGGGCGACGTTGGGGCAAGATCCTCGAAGAGTCGTTGCTCGGCACGGTGGAACGCCTCGACCTCACGCGTTACGGCATTCAGCACAACGACGAGACGCTGCTGATCTTCAACGAAGTCGCGCTCGCGTGGCTGAAGCGCGTCGCCGTCCCCGGCGACCCGGATCGCCCGCACGACGAAGCGGGCCTCGGCGTCGACTTGGTCTCGAACATCTCGCGCTTCATCTCCTACATCATGGAGAACAACGTGCGCTTCACCGTGCGTGGTGAGATCTTCAAGACGACCGAGAAACGCATCCTCCAGGAACTGATCCCCAATCCCGGGCGCGAACTCGAACGGTCCGAAGTCCTCGACTTCATCTACCGCTTCTGCCGTCACGAGGGCTTCATCGAGACGACAGGTCAGCGCACCTTCGCGTTGACGACGCGTGGTCGCGATTGGGAACCGAAGTCGCTCGAGGAGAAGCAGCGCGCACTGCTGGCCTACGCGCTCGAAGAACGAGAAGTCGGGGGCGAGTACTTCCACCAAGCGCGCATGCGCCGGATCTATTTGCGTCTGCTCAAGCGCGTCGAACCCGACGTCTGGTACGACCTGATGTACTTACCGTTCTTGACGCGCAACACCTACCTGTCGAACGCCGACGACTTGGCGGTCGAAGACTACTTCACGGCGCGCGCCGGCGACGGCGGCACTTCCACGCCGATGGAAGACCTCCAACGGCTCGCGTGGAACCTGGTGGGCTGGGTGCGCAAGCGCCTGTACTTGCTCGGCTTCGTCGACCTCGGTTACGACGTCTCGGGTCGACCCGTCGCGGTTCGACTGACGCGGACCGGTGCCAAGCTGCTCGGCATGACCGACCCCGGGGAAGAAGGCGGTCCGGTGCTCGGCAACCTCGTCGTTACGCCCGACTTCGAAGTCGTCATGTTCCCGACCGGCGATGACGCGGAACTGATCCACGACCTGGACCGCTTCTGCAAGCGCGAGAAGCTCGGTCACCTGATCCACTTCCGCATCACCGAGAAGGCCGTGCTGCGGGCTCTGGCCGAAGGCATGTTCCAGAGCCGCATCCTCGGCACGCTGGAACGCAACTCGCGCACGCCCGTGCCGCAGAACGTGATCTATTCGATTCGCGACTGGGGTCGCAGCGCGGGCTTGATGGTGCTCGACAAACAACGTCTCTTGCGCTGCGAGAACGGCGAAGTCATGAAGCGCTTCATGCAAGACCCGGGCGCGCGTCCCTACATCAACAAGGCCGTCGACGACGCCAGCGTGCAGCTCAAGAAGAACCACACGCCCAAGCGACTGAAGTCCTTGTTGCGCGAGCTCGACTACCTGGTGGAGGTCGAAGAGTAATGCGGCGTCCGCCGGCGGGGCTGATGTCGATCAGCCCCGGCGACCTGGACGTCGCCACCGGTGAACGCTTCCTGCAGCGGATGCGCGCGTGCGTGACAGATGGCGACTTGCGTGCGATCCTGATCCGCGAACCGCAACTCGCTGACGGGCCTCTATTCGCGCTGCTGACTTCCGTCTGTGCCCTGCGTGAAGCGCAACCGGAGCTGTGGGTCGGAGTGCACGACCGTCCGCACCTCGCGCTCTCGACCGGCGCCGACGGAATCCACCTCGGCTTCCGCTCGTTGTCGGTGGCCGTTACGCGACTCCTCGTCGGCCGGCAGTGCGCCATCGGTCTCTCCACGCACGCGGGGGACAGTCGCGGGCGCTGCAGCGGCGCCGACTATCTGTTCCACGGTCCGGTCCACGACACGCCTTCGAAGCGCGGCTTGCTCGATCCACTCGGCTACGCCGGACTCGCCGCCTTCTGCGCCACGGCGGAGCAGCCCGTGTGGGGTCTCGGTGGACTCGCCCCGGAACACGCGGCAGCTCTACGCGACACCGGCGCCGCGGGCGCTGCAGTCCTGCGCGGCATCGGAGCGGTCGAGGATCCCGTATCAGCGTGTCGCGATTGGCAAGCTGCGTGGCGCGGGTCGGTAGAGGCCGGATCGTGAAACCCGCACAGGTCCAGCGCGTCGTGCGTCGCGTGACGTTCGCGCTCGCTGCGGCGGGTGGCCTCTACCTCTACTCGCGCTTCAGTCTGATGGTGATGCCCGAGGAGGGTTGCACGCCACTGCAACGCTATGCCCCCGGCACGAGCTTGCTGCTCGACCAACAACCGTCAGGCCTGGAGGCCGGAAACGCCGTGCTCTTCGAGTCCACTCCCGGCGTGATCTCGCTCGGCGAGATCGGTGAGCTGCGGCCCGATGGCAGCCTCTGGATCACGACCGACGCGACGGAGTGCCCCGGGGCATCCAGCGAACAGCTCGGCTGGATCGCGAAAGATCGCATCGCAGCGCGAGTGGTCTTCGCCGCGAGTTGGTGACCGCGCTATCCTCCCGCACGTGAGCTGGGACGAAGACGAGATCCACCGCTGGTTGGCGCGCGCGAGCAAGCCGCGCGCCTTCGTGGGCTCGCTAGGACATGACGCTGCCGTGACGGCGCGTCCGCGCGGCCGCCTGGTCACCTGCCTCGACCAGTGCATCGAAGGCGTGCACGTGACCGCCGACGCGACCGCGAACGCCTTCGGACGCAAGGCGGCCAACCGCGCGCTGTCCGACCTCGCCGCGACGGCCGCTGCACCGCGAGGCATCTTGCTCGGCATCTCGGCACCGCGCGAACGCGACGCGCGCTGGATTCGGGCGACGATTCAAGGTGTTCGCAAGGCGGCGGACGCCGTCGGCGCGGAACTGTGGGGCGGCGACTTGGCGGCTGCGCCCGGACCTGCACGTCTCTCCGTGACGGCGCTCGGTGAATTGACCGGCACCGGCAAACCCGTCGCACGCGATCGCGCGCGAGTCGGTCAGTGGGTGATCTGCACCGGACCTTTCGGCGGCTCGCTCGGCGGTCGCCACCTGCGCTTCACCCCGCGCATCGACGCGGGCCGGCGTCTCGCGTCGCGCGGAGCGACGGCGATGATGGACGTCAGCGACGGTCTCGCCTGGGACCTGTTTCGACTCGCGCGAGCCTCACGCGTGAAGATCGAGCTGTTCGACGTTCCGATCCACCGCGACGCGCGACGCGCCGCTCGCGAGGGCGGCCGCTCTGCACTGTGGCACGCGCTGCACGACGGAGAAGACCACGAACTGCTCGCCACGCTCTCCGAATCGGATGCGTTGCGCACTCAGGTGGACGCCGCTCGACGCGGTGAAGACTGGACACTGATCGGCCGCGTGCGACGCGGGGACGGCTTGCACCTCACCGGCGACGCCGCGGAGGGCGACCCGCGTGACTGGTCGCCGGCAGAAGGGGGCTTTCGACATGGCCGCTGACGCGCGCCGCTTCCGATCGCGCTCGACCGAAGCGACCGAAGCCTTGGCGCACGCGCTGGGGGAGACATTCGAGGGCGGCGAGCTGCTCGCGCTCGACGGCGAACTCGGCGCCGGCAAGACCGCCTTCGTGCGCGGCCTCGCGCGCGGCTTGGGCATCGCAGGCCCGGTCTCCAGCCCGACCTTCACGCTGATGCAGGAATACGAAGGACGCCTGCTCCTGCGCCACTTCGACGCGTGGATGGAGAGCCGTGAGCGCTCCTTCCTCGCCGACGGCGGCAGCGACGCGCTGGAGGACGGCGCGGTCTGCGCGATCGAGTGGTCCGAACGGATCGCCGACTGGCTGCCGGAACCCCATCTGCGGATCGCGCTCGCGCACCTCTCGCCCGAAGAACGGCGCATCGAGCTGCAGGTCGTCGGCGACGGCCCCGCAGCGGACCGACTGAGGGCCACTCTGGACGCCCTGGGGCCGATTCCGGAGCTGGAGCCCGTGCCGTGAAGAATGCCGGCACCGAGCGGACTTTTTCTGAACCTCGGCCGAGCGAGCCCGTTGGGGGCTCTCGTTGAAGGACGCCAGGGACTTGGAACCGGACCCCTTGGTGGCCCTCCAGAGCGGCGATCCCGAGCCCTTCGAGGCCTGGGTCCGCCAGGACGCCTCGAGCTTCCTGGCGTTCTTCCGCCGCCTGGGGGCTTCGAGAGCGGAATCCGAAGACTTGGCACAGGAGGTCTTCTTGAAGGTCTTCCGAAACAGAGAGCACTACCAACCGACTGGGCGCTTCCGCGCCTTCGCCTTTCGCGTCGCGCGCAACGCCTGGATCGACCACCGGCGTCGCGGGTCCGTGCGCCCGCCGTCGGCGACCGGCGGCGATGACGAAGAGGTGCGCCCGCCGGTGCCGGATGACGCTCCCTTGCCCGACGAACACGCCAGCCGCCGCGAACAGGCCGGTCGTGTGCGCGCGGCGCTCGCGCAGCTCTCCGAAGGCCACCGCATGGTCTTCGAGCTCGGCATCCAGCAAGAACTGCCTTACTCGGAGATCTCCGGCCTGCTCGGCATCCCCGAAGGCACGGTCAAGTCCCGCATGTTCCACGCGGTGCGCAAGCTGCGCGAGATCCTCGAAGGGGGACAAGCATGAGCGCGAACGAACCCGAAGGTCGCTTCGACGACGAGACCGTGCTGCAGTGGCTGCTCGACGCAGACTTGCACGCCTCCGTGTCGCGCTCCGAAGTAGAAGCGTCGCGTCCCGCGGAACTCGCCTCCCTCGAGAGCTTCATCGCGGACTGCCGCGGCGATCTGCGTGCTGACGATCCCGAACTGGAACTCGATGCGCAACGCGTTGCCGAGTCGGTTCTCTCGCAAACCGTGCGCGAAGACCTCGGTTGGCGCGGAGACCTGCGCCTGGTGCGCGGGTTCATGGCGAAGCGCATGCGTTCCTCGCTCGTGCTGCGTTTCGCCGCCGCCAGTCTGCTCGTCCACCTCGTTGCCTTGCCGGTGATCGCGGCCTATCGCGTGTGGAAGTCTGACAAGGCCGAACCGACGATCTTCGTCGAGTTCGAAGGCGCGCCCGAACAACCCTTCGGAGACGATCCGCAGGAAGGTCTCGATCCGAAGCAAGCAGCGGAACTGCCCGCGCTCGACTCTCTGGACGCCCTCTCGCTCGAGACGGTCAATGCGCGCAACGCAGACCGCTGGGCACTCTTCGAGCGCAACGAGGAGCTGGCCGCAGTCGCCGGCGGGACCTGGGACAGCGAGCTCGAACAACGCCTTGCGGCGCGCGCTCGGCGCCTGATCGGCGACGCGCCCTTCGGCGTGCAAGCCCCGCAGTCCGACGACCCGCTGGATCGGCTGCTGTCGCTCGACGAAGCGCTGGACGCTCGCCTGTTCGGTCTGCCGATTCCGCTCGAGGCCACGGACCTAAAGTGGCTGATGGAGCTGGCCGCCGGCGATCCGCCCACGGCCGCCGTCGCCCTCGCCGTGCTGCGCCGAGCGCAGCGCTACGGAGTCGCGCTGCCCGCAGGCTCTCGAGACCTCATCGACCGACTCGGCACGCCTGAGTTCGCGAGCTTCGCCGGCCTGCTCAGTGCCTCCGGTGAAGCCCCGCTGAGTGGCCCGTGGGTTCGGGCCTTGCGCTCCTGCAACACGACGAGCCCCGTGTCAGAGGCGTTCGAGGACGCGCTGCGGCGCTGACATACGGCTCGAACTGAGCCTGATCCGCGTCGGGAATGGAGCCGATCGGGGACTTTCCCTATTCTGCGCGGCAATGAACGCTCCCGGCACGCTGCACCTCCTCTCCGTCTTGCTCCTGGGCGCGGCGTCTTCGATCCCGGCATCGGCGCAATCCACGCCCCTGCGACGGCCGACGCCTTCGATGCGCGGCGATCTGAGCTCCGAGAAGGTCGGCGGCCGGGCCGGCGAGCAGCTGGACGCGACCGGTCTCGACTCCGCAACGCGCAGCCTCGATCTCAGCGTGCAATCCGCGGTGGCGATCGCGCTCGTCAATGACCTCGGACTGCAAGTCGAAGCGCTGGCCAGTGACGTCGCGCGCTTCGACGCGATGGGCAGCTGGGGTGCGTTCGACTGGGTCTTCGACGCGGGTACGACCTACGTCGATGGGAAACAGAAGGGCGACTCGGACTTGTCCGGTGCCGAGATTCTGACCTTCAACACGACGACGTGGGACTTCGGCCTCGACCGTCCCCTCGAGTGGGGCGGCTCGTTCCGCGTCGGACTCGACTCCAACACCACGGAGACGAACAACCAATTCGCGCGCGCCAACCCGTCGACGACCGACGTGCTTGCGGTGAGCTACACGCAACCGCTGCTGCGTGGGCTCGGCAAGGAATACGCCAGCGCCGATCAACGCATCGCCGATGTCAGCTATCTGCAACAGCTGCATCGACAGCGCCAAGTGCGCCAGGATGTCGAACGAGGCGTGCGCGACGCCTACTGGGACTTGGTGTTGACAATCGAAGAGCTGGACGTCGCGGAGAAGGGACTCGCGCTCGTCACCGAACAACTCGCCCGCGAGCACCGTCGCATCGAAGTCGGCGTCGGCACCGAAGTCGAGGTGCTCGAGGCGCAAGCTCAAGTCGCACGCCGTGAGGAGGCATTGCTGCGCGCGGAGGTCAACGTCCGCGCTGCCGAAGACGCTTTGAAACAGGTCCTCTTTCCCGGCATCGATGCCAAGGTTTGGGAGACGCGCTTGAAGCCGGAGACGGCCCTGCCTGAGTCGGCCGGCTCGACCGGACTTGCCAGTTGGACGGATACGCTCACGGTAGCGATCGAAAACCGCCCCAACATCCAGCAGCAACGGCTCTCCATCGAGATCGCCGAGCTGCGCTACGACTTCGCGAAGAATGACGCGCGAGTCGGACTGGATCTGAACCTCGCGATGTCCGGCAACGGCTTCAGCGGAGAACGCTCGCAGGCGATCGAAGAAGCGCTCAGCTTCGAGTATCCGACCTACAGCGCCGGCTTGATCTTCGTCGCACCGCTCGGCAACCGCACACGTCGCAACGCTGAGCGTGCGGCTCGCGCACAGGTCCGGTCCGCGCGCCTCCTCTACGACCAAGTCGAGTCGCAAGTCGCCGGAGAAGTCCGCGACGCGGTGCGACAAGTCCAGTTCCAGTCGAAGGCCGTCGAAGCCGCGCAGCGCAGCCTCGATGCCAGCCAGCGGCAGTACGAGGCGGAGAACGCACGTCACCGCGAGGGCATCTCGACCGCCTTCCGACTGCTCGAATTCCAGAACCAGCTGGAAGAAGCCGCGCTCAGCGAACGTGCGGCGCGCGTCGCATACCAGAAAGCCCTCGTGCAGCTTCGCGCGGCCCAAGGCTTGCTTGGTGACGGCACATGGTAGAAAAGGACGAACAGCACAGACCGCACCCTCGCGCGCCGCTCGCGCTGCTCGGATCGCTGTGCTTCGCACTCGCGCTCGCGAGCTGCGGTGGCGATGAGCCGACGCGAGACCCCGGGCCGCAGACGAAGGCGACAGTCGACTGGCTCGCTGACGATCGCACCTACGCGTTGCTCACCGCGCGCTGCGAAGGGCGTGGATACTTCGATCGCGACACGAGCGAGATGCTGCCGATACTCGTCGCGCGCCTCGCGGACGGACAACGCGATGTGCTGCGTCACGCGAAGAGCGAACTCGCGCGCGAAGGCGACGCTGCGATCGAACCGCTCGCCCAGGCCATGGCCGCGTGGAACGAGGATCGCTACGCGATCGCACCCATCTGCAACGCACTGGGATCGCTGCGCATGTCGGACGCCGAAGGCGCGCACGACCTGCTGATCCGCTACGTCACGCACCCCGCGGTCGACGTGCGCGTCGCGGCCGCGAAGGGGCTGGAACGCCACGCGCGCCCGGAAGACTACGAGCTCTTGCTCGAGCTCTTGGGCAGCATCGATCCGACCTTCAGCTCGGCGCGCGACGTGCTCTACGCTGCCGTTTCACAAGCCGACCCCGCGCGCATGCAGCGCGACCTCGCGCAGTGGATGCGACAAGGTGAAGTGCCCGGCCTCTGGGCGCTCGGGCTCTCGCTGAGCCTCGAGCACATCGACGAGCGCACCTCGGGCCGCTTCATGGGGATCGATGCTCAGGCGCTCGGGCCGGCCCTGCGGCCGCAACTGATCGCACTCCAGGCTTCAGGCGGAGATCCGCTGATCCTGGCCGAGCTGCGCCGGCTGTTGCTCGAAGGCGGAATTGCGGAACGCAGTGCGAGCCTGCTGACACTGAACGCGATCGGACGAGCGGCGTGGGCTGCCGATGTGCTCGCTTCGGATACCTTGCCGGCCGAACGCTCACGCGCCGCCGCGACGCTCGGGCCGATCGCGGACCAACAAGTGGAACGCGATGCGCTACGGCTGGCTCTGAACGATGCGGACACCGACGTGCGCCTCGCGGCGTTGTCGGCGCTCTTGTCCGTGGGGGACCCGGTCGCCACCGATCGCGCGCTCGCACTGCTCGAGGGCTCCCTCGCCGATATCGAGCGCGCCAGTCTCGGACTCCGCGAGGCTTGGTCCGCCAATCCAACTCTCGCCGACCGCGCGCGCGAGATCCTGCTCGCGCAGCTCGAGCACGACAGCGAGGACTTCGATCGAATGAAGCCGCGACTGCAAGCCCTGGGCCTCGTACCCGGTCGCGAGAGCGCGGAAGCCTTGATGGCGCTGACCGAAGTTCTGACGGATCACAAGATCCAAGGGCTCGACGCGCATCGCTGGCTCGCGCGTAGCGCGGGCAACGCCGGACCGGAAGCGCGCGCTTACCTCGCCGAGCTCTGGCGCTCGGAAGACGATGAAGCGCGACGCATGGATCTCTTGGAAGCCGCCGGCGGCGCTCGAGATGAGGCCGCGCGGCGCTTTCTGATCGAACTCGTCGATGGCGAACGCGCGACCGAGATCGAGCGACTCGTCGCAGCGCAGTGGTTGGTGCGACTCGGCCCGACTCGCGAGATCGCTCCGCTCTTGAAGCGCGCGGCCTTGCGCTTGGAAGGCGATGACACGCGTCGCGCCTTCGACTGCCTGCTCTGGACCTGGTATAGCTGAACGGCGCGCCGAGTTCTCAGACGCCTTCGCGCCGACTACCCGGCAGCTCGAGCGCACTCCAAGCGCGTGCGTCCGCAGGAGTCGGCGGACGCTCCACCCCGCTCCAACGCGCTTCGCGGTTCGAGGAGCCGTGCAGGCCTCGATCGGCGTCCAGCCAGAAAGCACCGTGACCCGTGCGACCGTGTTCCACCGGCCAGGCGCGCACGCCGCGACCGTCTTGCCCTTCGACCAGCTCGAAGAGGTAGCCGTAGCGCAGCAAGAGTCGCCCGTCTTCCAAGACGTGAGTGTCGGCGAGGCGCCGTTCCAGACCCGATTCCGGAGTGAAGAGCTCGCCCAAGCGTGCGGGAGGTGCGGACTCCGCCGCGAAGGCCTCGCCGCCGAGCACCCCGAGGGTGCGCAGTGCGTCGATCTCGTTCTCGTGGATGGCCAGGCTGCGCAAGTGCGGGAGGGTGACCAGCACCACCAGCAGCAGGATGCCGAGGATCGTCGCGCGATCCAGGTACGGAGAGAGCTTGCGCCGGATCCAGCTGCCCGTCGATCGGTGCTCGTCTTGGATCGAATCGGTGGTGAGTGTGCGGGTCATGCGCGCCAGCAAGGCAGGTGGTGAAGGGCAGTGGTCCGCGCTGTCGCTCGGAAGACGACGGCGTGAGCGGTTCGGGCGAAGCACTCGTGCGGGCACGTGTCGATTCTGTCGATCGCTGTGCTACGCTTCAACACGATGCAGCGACCTTCCGCGCGCGAATTGGACGAAGTCCTCCGGAACGCGGCACGCGGAATCGCCGAGCGTATTCGCGATGCCGACGGAAGCGCATGGATCGTCGGCGGCGCGACGCGTGACATGGCGCTCGGCGGGCATCCGCACGATATCGACCTCGCCACCGACTTGATCCCCGATCGCATCGAACAGTTGTTCGAGCACACGGTGGGGGTCGGCAAGGCGTTCGGCACGATGATCGTCGTTTGGAAAGGACTCGGCGTGGAAGTCACGACCTTCCGATCCGAGCGCGGGTACTCCGACGGGCGTCGACCGGACGAGGTCACCTATGGTTCATCGGTCGAGGAAGACGCCACGCGCCGAGATTTCACCTGCAACGCGCTCTATCTCGATCCACTGACCGACGAGTTCCGCGATCCGGTTCTCGGCTTCGAGGACTTGAGCGCCGGACGGCTGCGCTGCGTCGGCGACGCTCGCGAACGCTTTCGCGAAGACGGGCTGCGCATCTTGCGTCTGGCGCGCTTCGGCGCCCGACTCGGGCTCACGACCGAACCGCAGACTCGAGCTGCCGCGCGCGCTGAGCTGGACTCACTGCGCGGAGTCTCGCCGGAGCGCTTGCGGATGGAGTACGAGAAGATGTTCCAGGGTCCGCGGCCGGCGGAGGCCTTCGCTGCGCTCCGCGAGCTCGGTGCCCACGAGCGCTGCCTGCCGGGATGGCTCGACGGTCCGGCGGGGGACGCTCGCCTGCGCTGCTTGAGCGCGCTGGGCCCGGTCATCGAGCCCCTCGTAGGCTTCGCCGCCTTGCTGGACCCGGATCCGGGTGTCGCCGATCTCCACGAGCTCGATGCGGCAACGACGACCTTGGAGTGGCTGCGCCCTTCGCGCGAGCTGCGTCGCGCTGTGATCGAGCTCTGGCAGCTTCAAGGGCCGCTCGTACAGGCAGCAGCAGGCTCCGCGAGTCGTGCCGATCGCTTGCGCCTCTACCGCGCCAGTGCGTGGAAGGCGGCGGCGTTGTTGTTCACGGCGCGCGGCGTCGGAACCCTTGCAGGGCTCGCGACGCTCGAGGCGGAACGTGCTGCACTCGAACCGGAAGAACTTCAACCGCGGCCGCTGCTCACCAGTCAAGACTTGGTCGACGCGGGAGTGCCGCGCGGGCCGCGCTTCGGCGAGTTGTTGCGCCGGCTGGAAACCGAGCAGCTCGACGGCCTGATCGTCGATCGCTCGGGCGCGATCGCGTGGCTCGACGATCAGCTGGGCGGGAACCAGCGACGCAACGACCAAGCGAACGGATAGCCGAGCAAGAGGCCGCCGGCGGTCCAGGCGCCTTCGAGCGTCGACGTGTTCCACGCGAAGACCGCGGAGAACAGCAGCAGTCTTCGCAAGCAGAGCCCCATGCAGCGGCCGACTCGGCCGGGCGTCCACTCCGCGCTGCGCAGCGGTTCCATGATCAAGGCCGCGGCACCCGCACCCGCCAACAAGACGGCCGGGAACTGAGCGACTTCGTTTGCCGCGCCGCGCGGCGCGAAGCCCGCCGCGAGCAACAGCGCTGCTGCGGTGAACAGGAAGCCGCCGATGCGCTGCGGGTCGAGGTTCGCGTCCTCGCCGTCTTCCATGCGCCCGAGTCGCGACACTTGGAAGACGTAGCCGCCGTAGAGCAGGACGGCCAGGCCTGAGTGCAGCAGTGACGGTTCGAACCCGGCGGCGAGTGCGTAGACCGAGCCGGTCGCCAGGTTTCCGCCGCGGCAGAGCGCGAGCAGGATCGGCCCGGAGTGCGGGCCGCGACCGCGCCGGTTGTAGAGCCCCGCGAGCGCCGCGACTCCGGCCATCCAGACACCGGCCCACGGCGCGGCGATCGCGGCGCAGAGGACGCCGACGACGGTCAGCGCCGACGCGAGTCCGAGCGCGCCCGACACCGAGACTGCACCCGAGGGGATCGGACGATCGGGACGCGTCGCCGCGTCGAGCTCTCGATCGCACCAGTCGTTCAGCGCGAGATTGCCGTGGTAGACGCAGAGCGACGCCAGCACCAGCAATGCGCTGTCCACCATCCCTGGATAGAGGCCCGCGCAACCGATCAACAGTCCGGCAAGTGCATCACCGACTGCGGAAGGAGCGAGCGAGAGGCGCACGAGGCGCCCCCAGGCGAGGGCCTTGTTCACGACTGCGCGGGTTCGTTAGCGCAGGATGAAGCGCTGGATGTCGTTGTGCATCACGTAGACGAACAGCGACAAGATCATGACCAAGCCGACGAGCTGGCTGTAGCCCATCACGCGTTCCGAGACTGGCGAGCCCTTGAGCTTCTCGATCAACAAGAAGAACAGGTGTCCGCCGTCGAGCAACGGGATCGGCAGGATGTTCAGGAAGGCGAGGTTCATGCTGAGCACGCAGAGGAAGAAGAACAGCTTGGCCCAGCCCGAGTTGGCGAAGCTGTGAGCGACGACGCCGATCGTGATGATGCCACCGACGTTCTTGCCGCTGACGTCGCGTGACGCGATTCCGCGCAAGGTGCGCCAAGTGTCCTCGAGGAAGCTCCAACAAAAAACCATGCCGACTTGTACGGCCCGCACGGGGTTCTTTTCTTGGTAGATGTAGGTTGCCGGCATGAATGCGATGCCGTAGTCGTGCGCGATGGCCGGCTTGGCCAGCACCTCGTAGTCGAGGAACTGCGGCTCGCCGCCTTCGACCAGGCGCTTGACCGAGACCCGCACCAGCTCGGACTTCGCGATCGCTGCGTTGGTCTGCTCGATGATTTCTTCGAAGCTCTCGACCTCGGCACCGCCGATGGACGTGATCTCATCGCCCGTCCGCATTCCGGCCGCGTCAGCCGCGGAGCCCGCGGAGACGAAGACGATCGAGCTGTCGCCGACTTGCTTCAAGGCGATCGCCCGACTCAGCTGAACCGTTTCAGCGCGCGAGAGCGCGGGGCTCTCGAGATCGACCACTTGCTCCTCGCGTAAGACGCGCATGCGCAGCGGCTTGCCCGCTTCCTCGAGCAGCTCGTCCCGCAGCGACAAGGAGAAGAACGGGCGATCACCGATGCTCAAGATCTCGTCACCCTCGGTGAGGCCAGTCTGCTCGACGAGCGAGAGGTCACGCAAGGCGAGGACATGGCGCGCGAGTGCAGCAACGCCGAGCTTCGGGTCCTTGCCCAGGACTTCGCGCGGCCGGATCTCGAAGGCGAGTCGACCACCGTCACGGTCCACTTCCAGGCGCAGCGGTGCACCATCGGCGGACACGGTCATCACCTGGGCGGGAAGATCCAGCTCGGGGATCGGCGACTCGACGGCGACGAGTCGATCACCATTCCGCATGCCCGCCTCGGCGGCCGCGCCCTTGGGGGCGATGCTCAGCGGGTATGCCCCGCCTTCTTCTTCGAAGCTGGAGCGCACGCCGAGCTGGCGCATGCCGAGCGCTGCGTCGTATTCGGCGTTGATCGTGATCGACTCGATGGACTCGCTGCCGGGAGGCTGCACTTCCATCTCGATCTCGTCTTCACTGCTGAGCGCGACCGCCGTGAAGATCTGTTCGAAGGTTCGCGTCTTGCGACCGCCGACGGAATGCACGCGCGTACCGGGCTCGATGCCTGCATGCCACGCGGCGCTGCCGGGCGCTGTCGCACCAATGGTCGGTTCGTCGAACGGAACGCCTGCGAGCAGGATCAGCGGGAACACGACGATGGCGAAGATCGCGTTCATGATCACGCCGCCCGCGAAGATCAGGAAGCGCTGTCCGATCGTCTTAGACCCCAGCTCGTCGGGCGCTGGCGCACGCGATTCGCCATCGATTTCCTCACCGGCCATCTTCACGTAGCCGCCGAGCGGCACGAGTGCGACCTGATAGGTCGTGTCGCCACGCGTCCACGAGAGCAGCTTCGGACCGAAGCCCAAGCTGAAGACTTCGACGCGCACACCACAGCGGCGTGCGGCCAAGAAGTGGCCGAGCTCGTGAACGAAGATCACGAGGCCGACGCCGAAGATGACTTGAAGAATGCGGAGGAGGTTCAGGAGATCCATACGATGAAAGTCTGCGTGGCGGGGGGCCGTTCAAGCCCGTGCGAGAGCCGCGATCTCGTCGCGAGCCAGGTCTCGGGCTCGCGCGTCTGCGGTCAGGAGTTCCAGAGCTGTGGAATCCAGCCCTGGACGCTTCTCGAGTACTGCGCGGTTGATGCGGTGTATGTCGGGAAAAGCGATGCGACCGTCGAGGAAAGCCTGCACGGTCACTTCGTCGGCGGCGTTCAGCACGCTGCCGGAGTCCGAGCCCTCTTCGACGCAGCGGAAGCCGAGTTCGAGGGCTGGAAAGCGTTCTAGATCGGGGCTCTCGAAGTCGAGCCGCTTGAACAGCTCGAAGTCGAAGCCGGTCCACGCGGTCGGCGCGCGATCCGGCGCGAAGAGCGCGTAATGGATCGGCAAGCGCATGTCCGGGGGACCCATCTGAGCGATCACCGAGCCGTCGATGAACTCGACCATCGAGTGCACGATCGACTGCGGATGGATCACCACTTGGATGCGGTCGCGCCCGAGACCGAAGAGGTGGTGAACTTCGATCACCTCGAGCGCCTTGTTCATCAGCGTCGCTGATCCAACCGTGATGCGCGGCCCCATTTCCCAGTTGGGGTGACGAAGCGCTTCAGCGGGCGTCACCTCGCGCAGTTCCGCAGCGGACTTGTTGCGGAAGGGTCCACCGCTGGCGGTCAGCAGGATGCGACGCACACGGTCGATTCGTTCGCCGCGCAAGCACTGGTGGATCGCGCTGTGTTCCGAGTCGACCGGGATGATCTCGCCGCCGCCCTCGCGCGCGAGTTTCATCAGCAGCTCGCCGGCGACGACCAAGGATTCCTTGTTCGCGAGCGCGAGCGTGCGGCCGCGCTCCAGCACGGCGATCGACGGACGCACGCCGGCCGCGCCGACGACGCCGTGCATGCAGGTCTCGTAGTCGAGCTCGCGTGCCATCCTCTCCATGGCGTCAGGCCCGTGAAAGAGCGTCGTTCCCGGCGGCAGCAGCGGACGGATCCGGTCCGCGGCAGCCTCGTCGACCAAACCGACGAAGGGCGGCAGGAACTCGCGTACTTGATCGATCAACAGCTCCCAAGAAGATCGAGCGCCGAGACCGAGAACTCGAAACGCACCACTCGCGTGGCGGACGACGTCCAGGGTCTGGGTACCGATCGAACCGGTGCTTCCGATCAGGAGCAGGGACTTCATGGGGCTGGGACGGCTTCCGGGCGCGTTGCTCTATGCTGCAGGCGAATCTTAGAGCAAGTCTTCGAACCTGCCGCCGACTCGATTCCTTGCACGGAAGGTGCTGGGCAGGGAGAGTCGACGATGCGCCCCCGGGTGGGGCACGGAGTAGAATCGACGCCGCGCAGTGCATCCGCAGCGAGCCGAAGCCAGGTAGGTTCTAGGACGGGCTCTCAGTTTAGGTGAGCCCGACGCCAGCTCCTCCCGCCGATTCCGGAATCCCCGCGCCTCTCTACCTCATGTGGAACCGACGAGCCAAGTTCTGCCTGCTCTGCGCGACTCCCCTCGAGACGCGGTTGATCGAGGGCCGCGACCGTCTCGCTTGCCCCGCCGAGCGCTGCCAGTTCGTGCTCTTCGAGAACCCCGCCAGCGCGGCGGCGGCGGTCGTCCGCGACGACGACGGACGCGTGCTGCTGATCCGCAGGCGCATCGAGCCCTACCGCGGGGCGTGGGCCCTTCCCGCGGGGTACCAGGAGGCCGACGAACGTCCCGAGGAGACGCTGGTCCGTGAGGTCTTCGAGGAGACCGGGATGCGGATCGTGGTCGATCGCTTGTTCGACTACATCTTCATTCCCGACGACCACCGCAAGCCGGCGAACGTGGCCGTCTACCTGTGCCGGCCGACGGGTGGCGAGCTGCAGGCGGGGCACGACGCAGCCGAGGCGGACTGGTTCCACCTGGACGCGCTCCCCGCCGAGATCGGATTCGACAACCAGCGCCTGATCCTCTCGCGCCTGCCGCGCCATCCAAGCGACCCGCAAGCCCCCTGATCGGCCCACGCTCCTCCGGACGGACAGCTGCTCTGGAACGGGTGCAATCGGAGGCTCAGCGGGGTAACCTCAGCCCCTTCCCGCGCCCCTCAACCAAGTCCCGACGGACCGCTTCAGGCATGACCGAACGACCTCTCACCTACAAGGACGCCGGCGTCAACATCGGCGCACAGGACGAGGCCCTGGCCCGCGCGAAGCAAGCGATTCGCTCGAGCTTCACGCCCGGAGTGCTCGGCGACGTCGGCCTCTTCGGCGGTCTCTTCGACCCCGCGAAAGTCGGCTTCGGCGACGCCATCTTGGTCGCAAGCGCGGACGGCGTGGGGACCAAGCTCGAGGTCGCGAAGCGAGCTGGAATCTACACTGGTGTCGGGCGCGACCTCGTGCAGCACTGCATCAACGACATCCTCGTTCAAGGTGCGCGACCGCTGTTCTTCATGGACTACGTCGGCACGGGCAAGCTCGACCCCACGGTCGTCTCCGAACTGATCACCGGCTGCGCGGAAGCGTGCCGCGACAACGGCCTCGCGTTGCTCGGCGGCGAGACCGCGGAGATGCCGGGCCTCTACGCCGACGGTGACTTCGATCTCGTCGGCTTCATCGTGGGGGCCGTACAACGCGACAAGCTGCTCGATGGTTCGCGCGTCAAGCCCGGGCAGCAGCTCCTGGGCCTCGGCTCGAGTGGTCTGCACACCAACGGCTACTCGCTGGCGCGCAAGGTCCTCTTCGAGCTCGAAGGGCTCGATGTGCTGGACCGGCCCCCGCAGCTCGAAGGCGCCTCGGTGGGGGAAGCCCTGCTGGCTCCGCACCGCTCCTATCTCGACCTCTGCTGGCCGTTGCTCGAAGAGCAGCGCATCGCCGGAATGGCGCACATCACCGGCGGTGGCTTGATCGACAATCTGCCGCGAGTGCTCGGCGAGTGCGACGCCGTCATCGACCTCGACTCGTGGAAACGTCCCGCGCTCTTCCGCTACCTCGTCGACGCGGGGAACATCGAGTGCGACGAGGCCCATCGCGCGTTCAACATGGGCATCGGTCTCGTGTTGATCGTCAATCCTGAAGAAGTGGGCCCGGTGGGCGAGTCGCTCGAAGCGGCCGGAGAGACGGTCTACGCGCTCGGCGAACTGGTACCCGGAACCGGCGTCGTGCGCTGGAGCGACAAGTGAACAGCCTCGCGCTGCTCTGCACGCTCTCGATCTCCGGGTCAGGCCAGGAACCTGCCGTAGGGGCTTCGGATGCGCAGCTGATTCAGCGCGTGGAGACGGCGACCGACGCCGATCGATCCCAAGCCCTGAACCAGGCCTTTGCACGCTTCATCGAGCGCGTGGACGCGTACGAACTCGAGCGGGCGGAAGCTCTGATCCGCACGATGCACGAGCGCGAACTCGCGGCCTGGAGCGCCGAGAGCTTCTCCATGCTGCTCGGCCGCGCCGATCGCTTCGATGAAGCGCGCCGCGTGCTCGACGCCCAACTCGCTCGCGACGTCACCGAAAAGCAGCGCCAAACGCTGCTCAAGACGCGCGCTCTCTCCACCCTCGGCGCGGGTCACATCGATCGCGCGCGCCGCGAGCTCGGCGCCGCCCTCCTGCACGGATCCAGCGATGCCGCGGTCGTCCTCAGCCGACTTGCGCTCTCCGCAGGTCAGCTTGATCGCGCTCGCTGCCTCTCGCGAGCCGAGCTCTCGCGGGAACCCGCCCCGGCCTGGGCTCTCCGGTCCTGGGGCCTTAGCATGTTGCCTCCCGTCGGGGATTCCCCTTCACGTTAGTTTGTCGACCGCCCTCCTCGAGAGGGCTATGCCTGACATGTCCAACCGAGCCCTTCTCGCCAGCATTCTGTTCGCCGCCCCCGTCCTCGCTCTCGCCGGCCTGCCGCAGCAGAGCGAACCGGTGCTCAAGGACTCCGACCACCAGAAGATCGGCAAGTTGATCAAGGGTTGCGTCGACGCCAAGCTCGACGGGGGACGCGGACTCGTCGAAGCCGAGACGGATCTCCTCGAAGGCCTCGAGAAGTGGAACAAGAAGAAGCAACTCGACGGCAAGCCGCCGCTCGCCTTCCCGCTCGACCTCGCCCGCGCGATTTGGTTCTCCAACGACTACTCGAAGACCAAGGGCGTCAAGAAGGGCAAGATCGCCACGATCGAGTTCACCACGCCCTTCACCCAGGAAGGCCAGCACGAGTACGCCTTGTGGGTTCCGAGCAAGTACAACGCGAAGAAGGCTTATCCGCTGATCCTCGCCATTCCGGACAGCGGCGAACAAGTCGATAAGCACGTCAGCGAGCACTGGACATCCAGTGAGTTCCGCGACGGCGCACTGATCGTCGCCGTTCCGATGCCCGCGGATGATGCGCTCTGGGCGCAGATCGGCGAAGCCGGCAAACCCGGCGGCGCTGCGATGGTGCTGACCGTTTTCGGCGAGCTGACGCGCAAGTACGCGGTCGACTTCGACCGCGTCTACCTCGCTGGACGCGGAGCGGGAGTTGCGGCTGCCGTCCAGCTCGCTTCTTTGTTCCCCGATCGCTTCGCGGGCGTGATCGGCCGTGCCGGTGATGCCGGCGAAACCAGCGCCGAGAACTTCCGCGGACTGGCGACATACTTCGCCGGCGGCGGATCGCGCGCGACGGCCTTCGCCGAAGCCTGCAAACAAATGGGTTCCGACAACTGCACGCTCGCTCCCGAAGGCAAGGAAGCGGACATCTGGGCGTGGATCGAAGCAACCCCGCGTCAACCTTACGCGGCGGAAGTGCACCTGCTCGCCGGCTCGCCGTTCCCGAACAAGGCGTACTGGGTCGAGCTGCCGCCGTCCGACGGTTCCGTCGTGAACCGCATCAACGCCAAGGCCGACTACGCGACGAACACGGTGACGGTCGAAGCGGAAGGCGCGCGCTACTGCTTCCTGCACTTCAATGACCAGATCGTCGACCTGGACCAGCCCATCAAGGTGGTCATCAACGGCGTCGAGCACGTGGACACCTTGCCGCGTACGCTGCGAAGCTTGACGACTTGGCTGTACAAGTCCGGAAGCGACCCCGGAAAAGCCTTCGTCGCTTCCAAGCGCTACGACATCCTCGCGAAGGAGAAGTCCGAGTGACCCTCGGCGCCCGGGGTACGACTCCGGAGGCGATCTCTTGAAGCGGGACGGCGACGGGGCCTTGCTCCTACTCGTCGCGATCGCAGGCTCGGGCACGATGGTGGTCGAACTCGCGGCGGTGCGCTTGCTCGCGCCGTGGTTCGGTGCGAGCTCCGCAGTCTGGACCAATGTGATCGGCGTCGTGTTGCTCGCACTGTCGCTCGGATACTTGCTCGGGGCGCGATGGTCGAACTCGGAGCGACCGTTGCAGCGACTCGGAGCGGTCCTGATCACTGCCGGACTGTTCACCGCCTGGCTGCCCTTCCTCGCGCCACTCCTCGCGCGGGTCTTCCTTCCGGAAGGCACGACGCTCGACCGCGCTGCCCTGCAGATCCAGTGGGGCAGCCTTGCGTGCTCGTTGACGCTGTTCCTGCCGCCGGCCCTGGCTCTCGGAGCGGTCGGACCACTCGCGGTCGAAGTCGATCAGCGGCGCCGTGAGAGCCACGCCGGCAACGCCGGCGGTCGCGTGCTCGCCGCGTCCACGCTCGGCAGCCTGGCTGGGACCTTCGGCACGACACACCTGCTGGTGCCCGCGCTCGGGCTGCGACTCAGCTTCCTGCTCGCGGCTTGCATCCTCGGCGGCCTCGGCTTGCTCGTGTTGTGGTCGGCTGGGCCGCGACCGCGCACGGCGGGGGGAACCGGCTTGATCTTGCTGCTCGCTTCGATGCTGGCGCCGCCGGTCGAGGCTGCACCGCGCTCGGACGTGCGCTTGCTGGCCGAGCGACAGAGTCCGTACCAGAGCGTGCGCATCGTCGAGCGTGACACAGCTGAAGGACCCTGGCGCGAGCTGCAGGTCAACGAGGGGTTCGACTCCTTCCAGTCCGTCTGGAAGCCGGAAGCCGGCTTCCTGGGCAAGAGCTACTACTACGATTGCTTCGCGCTTCCGGCGTGGCTCGACGAACGAGACACCGGCGACTGGAACACGTGCGTCGTCGGACTCGGTACGGGTACCGCTTGGAGAGTCCTCGAGGCGGAACTCCCGGGCGACATGGTCTTGAAGGGCGTCGGTATCGAGCTAGATCCCGCCGTCGTCGAGCTCGGCCGCGAGTGGATGAATCTCCCTCCAGCCGGCACTGAAGGCCGACTCGTGCTCGCGGGCTGGGATGGCCGCGCAGGGCTGCGCTTCGCCGGGGGGGGCTTCGATCAAGTGATCCTCGACGCCTATGCGAACCAGGTTGAGATTCCCGCGCACCTCTCTTCGCTGGAGTTCTTCCGCGAAGCTCACTCTGCGCTGCGCGCTGATGGCTGGTTGTCGGTCAACGTCGGCGCATTCGGATTTGACGACCCCGTGCTGCTCGCCATCGCTCGCACCGTGTGCGCCGCTTTCGAGGCGCCCGTTGCGCTCGTCCGCGTTCCGTTCTCGCGCAACGTCGCATTGATCGCGAGGAAGGGCGCGCCGGTGCTGCCCTCGCCGATCCCTTCGGACTTGCCGCAGGACTGGTCGCAGTGGCTGCGCTTCGACCTGGCAACCCGCCTCCACAGCGACGACAGCGATCCGCTCACCGATGATCGGAACGACATCGAGCGGCTGCAGCGCGAGTCTCTGCAAGGTGCCGCGGAGGCCAGACGTTGATCGCAGCACTGCTCAGCGCCGCAGGCGTGTTCACCCTCGCTCCGATCCAAGAGGCGGCCTTCCAGCGCGCGCTCGAGTTGACCTCGGAGGGGCGCTTCGCGGCCGCCCTGGAGACCGCCGAGGACCCCTCGCTGGATCCGACCGCGCGATCACAGGCTCGCTTCTGGGCCCTCTACAACGCCGGCCTCTTGGACCTCGCCCAAGCCGAAGCGCTCGCCGCGCTGCAGGTTGCGCCTGAAGACGCCTGGCTGCTCGCCAGGGCGACGGAGCTGGCGCTTGGCCTGCACGATCCGTCGGCGGCGGAGCAGCACCTCCAGGCGTGGCGGGTGGACGCAGAGGGGGAGTCTTCCGAACGGCGCGCCGTGCGGGCTCAGGTCGAGGCGGCCGTGGCCACCGATCGGAAGCGCAGCCGAGGTCTGCGCCTCGCTCGCATGACCACCCTCGGTCTTCTGAGCGCGTGTGCCGGTGCGCTGGGCTGGCTGCTGCGCTCGTCACGCTGAGCTCTCGATCCGAACTCCCGATTCAGGGGATCGCCGGCGATGCATTCCTCCGGACATAGAACCGCCCGCACGGCATTGCGGAGTCGTGCGGGCGGAGTCACCTAAGGCTCCCGACCATTCGAGCCGGGAACGGATCCAGGATTCGAAGTCTAGGAAGCAGTCCGGGGGAGTGCAGCATGCACCTCGACAAGTTGCGCCCCGCGTGCTGAATCTGGGAAGCCGCATCCCGAGTTGGAGCGCGAACCACCCCTCGAGGGCGAGCCGTCGCAAAGGCCTCATGGAGCATGCGATCGGGGACGGCCCTCCGAAGAAGGCCGTCCCCGATCACATGAAGCGAGGCGCAGGGTGCTGTCCATGCACCCTCACACGCTTCGGATGCTTACAGGATGTCGAGGATGCCATTGCCCTCGCCCGTCAGAGTCGACGTGTTCGAGCGGTAGTTGATGTCCACCGAGATCTTGGTGTTCCAGGGCAGCGGTTCCTTGTCGGCGACGATGCCGAGGGCGACGCCGGCGAAGGCGCGAGCTTTGTCGGTCAAGCTGTCGTCCTGGAACATCTCGACCAATGGATCGATCGAGCGCGAGTCACCGATGAAGCCCAGCGCCGAGGCGATGGCCGCCTGACTGGAGAGCGTCTTCGCATCGTTCTTCAGCATGTCGAGCAGCTCCGTCACGACGGACTTATCACCGAGCAGGCCGAGCGCGATCGCCGCTTGCTTGAGCAGGTCGGGGCGGTACTTCGACTTCCTGACGATCTCTTGGATCTGCTCCTTCGAGCCCTGTGCACCCATCAGTCCGAGGCCGACGGCGAGATAGCCCTCGGCTTCGTCTTGTGACATCTCTTCGAGCTTCTTCGCCATGGCCTCGCTCGCGGCGATGTGCTTCGCGATGCCGAGGCCGATCGCGAACGCGCTGACTTCACGAACGGCTTTCGCGTCCTGCATCGCCATCATCACGGCGTTCAGCTGGTCGGAGCTGACCGGGCCGCCGCTGTCGGCGAGCTTGCGCTCCATGACACCGATCGCGAGACCGGCCCACGACTTGCGGCCCTTGCCCTTGGCGAGCTGACGACCGAGGTGAGTACGGATCTCCTTGAGACCCTTGGTCGGATCGCCCTCGCCAACGTTGCCGCCGAGCTGTGCGAGTGCAATCAGGCTGAAGTGCTTGACCTGCTGGTCAGCATCATCGACGGCCTTGATCAAGCGAGTGCGGATCTCTTTGTCTTCCTTGTCCTCGTCGCAGTCACCGATGGCGCCCATGGCGAGCACGGCCGACTGACGCAACTGGCTCTCGCCTTTTTGCGTGCGACCACCGAAGTAGTCCATCAGGCGATTCGCGACGTCGACCTTGTAGTCGCCGGCGCCTTCGATGAGCAGGGACACGGCACGCGGCGCGTGTGCGCGGACTCGGTATTCGCGGTTCTTGTCATTCTCCGACTCGAAGAAATCGAGCACGTAGGCGATCTGCGCTTCACGCGAGTCCCAGGGCATCACCTCGGGGGCTTCTTCGCCATCGACCGGTTCGGGGCTCGCCAGTTGCGCGATCGGCACGAGGCCCATCGAGATCATGCTCGCCACTTTGATGTCGCGCGTCGAGAAGCGGGGCGACTCGAGCAGACCGTGCAGGATCCGGACGATCCGCTGGCGGTGTGCAGGGTCTTCGGCCTGGTATCCGATCAGGCCCAGACCGTAGATGGCGAAGGCGCGCGTGCGGTAGCGGACCTGCGACTCCGCGCGGCCGATCGCGCGGCGACCTTCGGGCTGATCGGTGGCGATCTGCTCGAGAATGTCGATCGAGGCGGGGTTCGCGAGGATGCCGAGCGACACGGCGGCCGTCTCGGAGATCTCTTGAACCGGATCGGCGAGGCGAGTCTTGATCACGGCCTCGAACTGACTGACACCGTCTTGACCCTTCTCATCGCCGATCTTGGCGAGCGCGATCAGCGCGGCCGTGACGATGTCGTTGTTCGTCTCGTTCTCGATGGCGTCGATCAGCACCGGGACGATCTTGTTGCGGATGTCCGCTTCGGACGGCTTGAAGTTGTCTTTCGACTGACTCTGTTGACCGTGCCCGATGAAGAAGTCGTCACTGCCGGTCGCGGTCGAGCCGGAGTGGATGCGCGCCTTCAGGTTGAGGTAGGGCTCCTTGTTGAACCCCCACCAGAACTGCCAGGTGGTAAGGTCCGGACCGCTATCGCCGCCGCCCGGGGTGACGGGACCCGAGGGGGCGGGGCTGGAAGGACCGCCGCCGGGAGTCGCCGGCCCGCTGGGACCGGGCGTGGAAGGTCCGGAAGGTCCGGGAGTCGACGGGCCGCCGGGGCCGGGAGTCGAAGGGCCGCCGCCCCCGCCACCGCCGCCGCCGCCGGGGGGAACGGTGTCGCCAGGTCCGCGGTAGGTGCCGCCGTGGCCGAGGCTGGTGGCCTGGAGGCCAAGGGTGCCGCCTGCGAGCAGGGCGGCCATGAGGAGGAGTTTCTTCATGGGTGCGATCAGTTCCGGTGAGGCAGTTTCGTTGAGGCGGATTCGCTGAGGCCGTTTCGGTGTCTCAGTCGCCGTGCAGCGGCTGGGCGCGAGAGGTCTCGCACGACGTTCACGGAGAGAGCGGAGCCGTTGAGAGGAGTGAGCAGGTGATCCCGGCGTTCCGCAGCGCGCTGCGGCGAGGCCATAGGCTGACATGATGGCAAGCGTCGTGCCAGCGGGCGGGTCAAGGACATCTTAGAGGGTGCGGGCAGCCAGACCAAGCGCTGGGTGCCCGTGCGGCGGTCTACCCCCCCGGCGCCCCCCTGGTCACTGGAGGACCCGGCTCGAGTTTCGCGTTCCGTGGAGGGAACAAGATGTCCCGAAGTATCCCCTCCAGAGCCCAGGCCGTCGACTTCGAACGAGCCGCAGGCTTCCACCGGCCGTGATCAGGAGTCAGACTGCCCGCGTGAGCCCCCATGATGCCCAGCTCGGCGCGACACTCCGCGCCCTGACCCACTTGCGCGCTGGCCTGGACCCCCGCGAGGTCCTGCTGGACGGGCTTCTCGCCCGTACCGGGGCGAGTATGGCGGCATGGGTGCCGGCGAGCGAAGAGACGAGCGCCCTGGTCCGGCGTGGCAGCTCATCCGGAGCAAGCGGTTTGCTCGAACTCCCACGTCAGCTGCCTTGGCCCGTGCTGCTCGCTCTCGCTCCCGGAAGTTCCCGACGCCTCGATCGACACGGGCTCGGTCAGTGGCCTGGACCGCGCGCGCTCGGACTCCACGAAGCCCTCGCCGGTCGCAGCGCAGAGGGCGCACGACTGTGGATCGAGAGCACACGGCCGCTGGAGCTGCGCCAGTCGGAGTTTCGCGCTTGGCTCCGCAGCCTCGCAGAGTTCGAAGTCCTGGATCGTGAACGACGCGAGCGCGCTTCAGCCGAGACACTCGTGCGACGCGGCGCAGCGGCCGCCGGCGTCGCGCACGACCTTCGCAATCAACTCTCGCTCGCGGCCCTCGAGCTCGAACGCATCCGCGAACTCGGCGACGTCCGAGCGGGTGGTGAAGCCTTGGCGCGCACTCTGCACGAAGCACAAGCGCTCTCGCACTCCTTCCTGTCCCGTGATGGACAGGGCGCCGCGACCAAAGCACTCCGCGGCCTACTCGAAGATGAACTGCGCGCTGCGATCGAGTTGGTCAGGCGACCCGGCGTCAGAGCACGACTCAAGTGCGCTCGCGGGCTTGCGAGCGAGGTGGACGAAGTCCTCCTGCGCCGCGTCGTTCGCAATCTGCTGCTCAACGCTCTACACGCGACGGACGACGGTGGCTCCGTTCAACTCTCCGCGCTCGCACCCGACGACCTGAGTGTCGAAGTCACCGTCGAAGACGACGGACGCGGCATGGATGAACGCCAGCTGGAACGCTGGATGCGCGCCGGATCGAGCGGTCATGGCAGCACCGGCTTCGGCACGACGAGTGTGCTCGACTGCGTACGGGAGATCGGGGCGCAGTTTTCCATCGAGTCCACCGTCGGCGAAGGGACGCGCTGCACGATCAGCTTGCCGCGCGCCGTCACCGGTGACTCAGCGTCCGTCATCGTCTGCGACACGGATCCGATTCGCCGGCGTCGCCTCTTGCGTCGACTCGAAGACTTGCGTACGCGGGCCGTCGGCGCCGCCACCGCAGGGCGAGCGCACGCGCTGTTCGAGACCCACGGCGCCCAGGCACTGATCGTGGCGCGCGGGATGCGCGACGATGAGTCGACGGCACTGCGCACGGCTTTCCGCAGTGCTCGACTGCCGGTCCTCGAGTCGAGCGTCTTGCGCGACGAGAGCCGCGCAGTGGGGGAGTTGTGCCGCTTGCTGCAAGACTCTGCCGCGACGGCTACCGACACAACCAACGCCGCGACCGGTCGTTGAACTTCGATCTCCTCAAAGCATGACTCGAGGCCCCCACCGCGCGTGAACACGATGGGGGCCTCGGGTGTCTTGAATGCGCTCGCCTACTCGGACTTGCCCACGAAGGAGGCGCGCAAGTACTCGCGGTTGAGCTTCGCGATGTTGGTCACCGAGATCCCCTTCGGACAGGCGGCCTCGCACTCCGACTCGTTCGTGCAGTTGCCGAAGCCCTCGGAATCCATCGTGTCGACCATGGCCAACACGCGCGACTCGCGCTCGGGCTGTCCCTGAGGAAGCATGACGAGTTGAGCGACCTTCGCACTGGTGAACAGCATCGCCGCCGCGTTCGGGCAGGCCGCAACGCAACCGCCGCAGCCGATGCAAGCGGCGGCGTCCATCGCCGAGTCGGCGTCCTGCTTCGGAATCGGCAGCGCGTTCGCGTCCTGCGCGTTCCCGGTGTTCACCGAGATGAAGCCGCCCGACTGGATGATCCGGTCGAACGAGGTGCGATCAGTCGCTAGGTCGCGGATGACCGGGAAGGCCTTCGCGCGGAACGGCTCGATGTAGATCGTGTCGCCGTCGCTGAACTTGCGCATGTGCAGCTGACAGGTCGTGATCTCCGGAACAGGTCCGTGAACCTGGCCGTTGATCACGAGGCTGCACATGCCGCAGATGCCTTCACGGCAGTCGTGGTCGAAGACGACCGGTTCGCGACCTTCATTGGTGAGCTGCTCATTGAGCACGTCCAGCATCTCCAGGAAGGACATGTCCGGACTCACTTCGTTCAGACGATGGATCTCGAAGCGACCTTCATCGTCCGCACCTCTCTGGCGCCAGACGTGCAGCGTGAGCTTCATGCTGGAGGAATCGTGGCCTGCGCTCATTTGTAGCTCCTCGTGGCGAGATGCACGAATTCGTGGTCGATCTCTTCCTTGTGCAAGGTCTCGTCCTTGCCGACACCGTTGAATTCCCACGCGGCGGCGTAGCTGAAGTGCTCGTCGTCGCGCTTGGCTTCGCCTTCTTCCGTCTGGTGTTCCTCGCGGAAGTGGCCGCCGCAGGACTCTTCGCGGTGGAGCGCGTCCTTCGCAAAGACCTCGGCGAACTCGAGGAAGTCGGCAACACGGCCGGCATGCTCGAGTTGTTGGTTCATGTGGTTCGCATCACCGGTCACGCGTACGTCTTGCCAGTACTGCTCACGCAACGCGGCGATCTCGGTCGCGGCTTGGGACAGACCCTGCTTGTTGCGAGCCATGCCGACGCGGTTCCACATGATTTGTCCGAGCTCCTTGTGGAAGGACTCGACACTGCGCGAACCTTGGACGCCGAGCAACTTGTCGTACTGCGACTTCGCTTCGTTCTCGGCTTCGGCGAAGGCCGGGTGGTTCGTGTCCACCGGCTCGAGCTTGGAGCCCGCGAGCTGCGCAGTCACCGTCGAAGGGATCACGAAGTAACCGTCGGCCAAGCCCTGCATCAGCGCACTCGCACCGAGTCGGTTGGCACCGTGGTCCGAGAAGTTGGCTTCGCCGAGCACGAACAGACCGGGGATCGTCGACTGCAAGTTGTAGTCGACCCAGAGCCCGCCCATCGTGTAGTGCACGGCGGGGTAGATGCGCATGGGGACCTGGTAGGGGTCCTCACCCGTGATCATCTCGTACATCTGGAAGAGGTTGCCGTACTTGGCCTCGATCACGTCCTTGCCGTCGCGAGCGATTGCGTCGCGGAAGTCGAGACAAACGGCCATCTTCGTCGAGCCGACGCCGAAGCCTGCATCGCAGCGTTCCTTGGCGGCACGAGACGCGACGTCGCGCGGCACGAGGTTTCCGAAGCTCGGGTAACGACGCTCGAGGTAGTAGTCCCGATCCTCGACCGGGATCTGATCGATCCGTCGATTGTCATCGGCGCGCTCGGGAACCCAGACGCGACCGTCGTTCCGCAGACTCTCGCTCATCAAGGTGAGCTTGGACTGGTAGTGACCGGAGACCGGAATGCAAGTCGGGTGGATCTGCGTGTAGCACGGGTTCGCGAAGTAGGCACCGCGCTTGTGGGCGCGCCACGCCGCGTTGACGTTGCTGTTCTTCGCGTTCGTCGACAGGAAGAATACGTTGCCGTAGCCGCCCGTGCACATCAGCACAGCGTCGCCGGCGTGTCGTTCGTACTCGCCGTTCGTCAGGTTGCGCGTGATGATGCCGCGCGCGTTGCCGTCGACGACGACGAGATCCATCATCTCGCGGCGCGGCAGCATCTCGACGCGGCCGGCGCCGATCTGACGGCTGAGCGCGCTATAAGCGCCGAGCAACAGTTGCTGACCGGTCTGACCGCGGGCGTAGAAGGTGCGTGAGACCTGAGCGCCGCCGAAGGAGCGGTTCGCGAGCAGTCCGCCGTAGTCGCGCGCGAACGGCACGCCTTGCGCCACGCACTGGTCGATGATCGCGTTCGACACCTCGGCCAAGCGGTAGACGTTGGATTCACGAGCGCGGAAGTCCCCGCCCTTGACCGTGTCGTAGAACAGCCGATAGACGCTGTCGCCGTCATTCGGGTAGTTCTTCGCCGCGTTGATGCCGCCTTGCGCAGCGATCGAGTGTGCGCGACGAGGGCTGTCGGAAATGCAGACGCACTTCACGTTGTAGCCCATCTCGGCCAGCGAGGCCGCCGCGGACGAGCCGGCGAGGCCGGAGCCGACGACGATGATGTTGAACTTCCGGCGGTTGGCCGGGTTGATCAGCGGCAGCTCGAACTTGTGCCGAGTCCAGCGCGACTCGATCGGTCCGCTGGGGCAGTTCGAGTTGAAGGTTCCGTTGGTGCTCATCACGCGTTCCCTCCGAAGAAGTACACCAGGGGGAATGAAGCGAAGCCGAGTCCGATGATCAGCGCGAGGCCGATACCGGTGACCTTGATCAAGCCGTTGTACTTGGGATGGTTCAGACCAAGCGACTGCATCGCGCTCTGGAACGCGTGGCTGAGGTGCAGCGTCAGCGGGACCATTGCGCCGAGGTAGATCAGGAAGCCGATCGTGCCGCCAAGTCGCGACTTGACCATGCCGCCGAGCAGCGACATTTCCTCGAGTTCCGGCTTGTCGAAGCGGAAGTCGATCAAGTGCACGACGATGAACGCCAGGATCATCACGCCGGTGATCATCATGCTGCGCGAGCCGGGCGTTCTCGCACCGTGATCGTTGCGCAGCGTATATCCCTTGGCGCGCGCCTCGCGGTTCTCGCGGGTCACCTTGAAGGCGAGCACGATGTGCGCGAGGAACAACAGCGTCAGCCCGATCTCGACGATCGGCAGCGCCGGGTTCGAGTTCAAGGTCGTCGCGTAGGCGGTGAAGGTTTCGCCGTCCGCATCAGCGAACAGTGTCAAGTTACCGACCAAGTGTCCGATCAGAAATCCGATCAGACCGAGGCCGGTACACGCCATCAGCACCTTCTTGCCGATTGACGATTGGAGGGTTCGTCGCAGCCAGGACAGCATCCTGCAAGCCTTCCGCAGCGGTGGAGGGAGCCGTGGACCGGGGGGTCCAGTTCACTTCGCAAGCCCGTGGCAGTCGGATGCGCACGTTGCGGATCAGACGGGGGCCGAAGATCCTCGGAGGCTACTCAGCCGCACCGGACCGGTCCAATGCAGGGCACCCTTTTTCGGGTCGCAACGACGGAAAGGCATCGACCCGTCTTCGACGAGATCCTGTCGCGGTCGCGATCGACGCGGGACCGAACTCAGTTGTTCGGGAAGCCCTTGGGCGTCTTCGGACCGGCACCTGGGAAGGCTCCGCCGAAGCCCGGAGGCGGACCGCCGCCGCCTTCCAAGGAGCGCTTGATCTCGTAGAAGCCCTCGCCGAAGTGGAACGCTAACCAAATGAAGTAGCAGTCGATGTTGTCGACCGGGTCGTCCACCTCGAAGGCCGCCTTGCAGGTGAGGTCGCAAGGCCGCTCGGCATTCATGAAGCACTTCTTGTTCGTCATGGTTTCGGCCCGAGCTGGCCGCTCGGGTGCGGGATGCTAGCAGGGTGGGGCGCCCCGATCGACGTAGCAGCGCGAGGAGTCTGCGGCGGGCCTGACACGGTGCCGATGCGAGGCGACGATCCGTTCAGCTCAGCGCGCGTGTCGAGCACTCGCGAAGATGGTGGTCCAAGCCGAACGACGGACCGGAGCCGGCGTCACGGCCTGGAAGGGCACGAAGCCGAGGATCCAGCCCGGCGCCCCCAACAGTCCACCTTTCGTGGGTAGTGGGTCAGTTAGGCCCTGGCGGTCCCGAGCCGCCGATTTCGCGGTCCCGTCGTGGGGCCAACGTCTGATAACTCCGAGATCATGCGTCTCCGAGGTTCTTGACGTTCCCGGTCGAGATGGACCAAGTCCACTTGCCGCGTGGCCCATCAACGTGAAGCGTCCCCGCGAGGATGTCATCCATCCCCAAAAGCATGGGGATTCCGAGCGGCAAGATCAGCATGGGCAGGATCCTGAAGAACGTCGATCCGTCGTACTGAAAGCCAATCAGTGCGGGTGCCTGTTGCGACTCGTGAAGACCTCCGACGCCGCTCACCTTGGAGGACGTCCTTCCAACAAGCCCCAGTTGACGGGCGAACTCGATGCTCACGGCAGACGTGGTCGCCCCGGTATCGATGAGCGCGTTCACAGGCGTAAGCGCGTGATGTTGGACGCGACCCCCATGTAGGGACCGCGCCGGGTCGCCGGTTAGCACCTGGATCCAACACTGGCTGTTGACGATCGGCCCTTCGAGGCGCATCGCCTGCCTAGGCCGTGTCTTCTTCTGTCTTTGCCGCGCCGACCAGCCTTCACGACGCTTGCGTCGATCGACCAAGCTCTAGCTCCAGTGAACGAGCTGGACGGTCTCTACGGGATCCTCAGGCAGCACCTGCTGAATCAGGTACTCATCCCCAGGAGCCTCGGCGGACGCTTTCATGTAGGCGTCCTGGTAGTCGTTCAGGACGGCAAGGACGCCTTCCTGCGTTACCACGGCCCACTTGCCTACATGCCCCTCGTCCAAGAGGCGCTGCCGTTCTTGGTCGAACTTGGCTTTCAGTGCAGTTAGATCGGCAGTCATCGAAAGGTCCATAGGCTCTCCACCGCGCACCTTCTATCGTCTAGCGTCCAGCGCGCGAGCAGCGAGATCTACATCGGCGGACAGCTAGCTTAATCGGTTGAAATTCTACTGCTTCCATGTCACGGTTGCAACCATGCCCAAGCGCTCAAGCAAGAAGACGCCGGGTCCGACGGACCTCAACCAACTCGCGGCCGGGATAGTCGGCAAGGCGACTGGCCAGGAGCCAGAAGAGCCCGCCGAGGGAGCCGAGCCGGTCGATGACGGCAAGGACCCCGCCGCCGTCGCCCTCGGACGGAAGGGTGGCAAGAAGGGTGGCAAGGCCCGCGCCGCGAACATGACGGCGGATGAGCGCTCGGCAGCGGCGAGGAAAGCCGCTCGCGCCAGATGGAAAAAACCGGACGAGGATTCTGGCATTTAAACTCGTGCCACCCCGGTGCCATACCTAGCATTGGCCACCGTGCGGCGCATGGTGCGCCAGCACGCCGGAGGCACCATGCACGACGACACCGAAGCCAGGCTCGACGCCCTGCAAGGGGAGATTGAGAGCACCCGCAAGAATGAGGCGCGAGCCGAGAAGGACTTGCAGCGCTTCCGCATCATGCGCGAAGCGCTTGAACGCGCCTTCACCCTGGTAGCTGGTCGTCCGCCTTCCGGCAGTCCCCGTTCCACTGCTAGCCCGTCCTCCCCCCGTCGGAGGGGACGGAGGTCGGAAGAGGTCACCCGACGCCTTGACGCGATGAGGCAGGTTCTCAGCGCACAAGGCCCTATGGGGCCCACCGACCTGCACAAAGCTGTGAAGGAAGCCCTTGAAGGCCAACCCGTCACTCCGACGCAGATCACCGATCTGCTAAGGCGAACCAAGTCTGAGTTCGCGTCTCTCGGAGACGGCCTCTGGGGCCTCGCGACAGCGAAGGCCAATGGGCAGCAGCTAATCCATAGCCCGGAAGGGCGGAGCGACATGCCGTAGGAAAGGGCAAGCGGGAGCCCCGGTGGGCCCAGTTCCCGTGCCCAAGTCAAACGCCCGAACCCCTCATGGCTAGTAGGGTTCGGGCGTCAGGCCCGCCGCCTGTTGCTCAGCGACTGGCGATTATCCAAGTAGCAGGTCCTGCCTCGGCTCGCGCCGTGGTGGGGCCTTTGCTGTTCTCTGATGGTACTCACCTCATCGGACCACGGCACGGAATTCTAGCGACTGTATGCGAAGAAAACTCCCCTAGCCTAACGCTTGACACTCCGTGTCCGCTTAGGCATAACTCGTCACTATGAACCGCCTGAGCACCAAGGACCGCGCCCAGATCGTCGCCGCCCTCGTCGAGGGGATGAGCATCCGTGCCGTCTGCCGCCTGACTGGCCGTAGCAAGAACACTGTCACCAAGCTGCTGACCGACCTCGGCGCAGCCTGTGGCGAGTACCACGACAAGCACGTTCGGGGCGTCGAGGCGAAGCAGATCCAGGCCGATGAGATCTGGGCCTTCTGCTATGCCAAGGAGAAGAACGTTCCCGAGAACCGCAAGGGCGAGTTCGGCTATGGCGACGTCTGGACCTGGACCGCGCTGGACGCGGACTCGAAGCTGATGGTCTCCTGGCTCGTCGGACGCCGGGACGCGCAGCACGCGCACTACTTCATCGAGGACGTTGCTTCGCGTGTCGAGGGCCGTCCGCAGATCAGCACCGACGGGCTCCAGGTCTACCGCTGGGCGATCGCTTCGAGCTTCAAGGGTCAGGTGGACCACGGCATCGTGCAGAAGGTCTACGGGAACACCGAGGTCAAGCCCGGTCGTTACAGTCCCGCCGTCTGCAAGGGCTGCAAGAAGATCGCGGCCAAGGGCAAGCCCGACATGGAGAAGGTCTCGACCAGCTTCGTCGAGCGCTCGAACCTGACCATGCGGATGGGGATGCGCCGCATGACTCGACTGACCAACGGCTTCTCCAAGAAGGTCGCGAACCTGGAGGCGGCGGTGTCGCTGCACTTCATGCACTACAACTTCTGCCGCAAGCACCAGACCTTGAAGACCAGCCCTGCGGTCAAGGCCGGGCTGGCCGAGCATGTCTGGAGCGTGGAGGAGCTGATCGGGGTTCTAGAGGCTCAGGAGGCCGATTCGGCAAACTGACCCACTACCCTTTCGTGCAACAGAACGTACATTATCAGACCTACAGCGCAGGGCGGAACCAGAAGGGCTCAGACCCTGAGTCCGTGACCACCAGCCCGGCTCGCGATGTTCCCCGACAAACTCGGACAGCGGTCTGCTGCATCCGCGACTCGGTCAGGTTCTCGAGACCAGTCGTCGCGTCCGGCTCGCCTGCACGCCGGACGACTGGGCTCGACATGCGTGCCGGCTCCGCGAGCTGTCCGCCTCGGCGCCGACTCGAGGCGCGCCTCGAAACAGCGGCATCAGGGCTCGACCGATCCGTCGCACACCAGCTCGCCAGCACTCCGCGAGTCCGCGAGCGAGAGCGACCGGCCGCGTGGATCGTGAGTCGCACTCGCGGACCATGCGCAAGACCGACCCCGACGCTGAACGCCGATGGACCCGGGCCGATCACGGAGAGCCGGGAGACTCCAAAGCGGCCCTGAGAGGATCATTGCTCGGCCGGCACCCAGCGGGCCCGAGCGCCGGATCGCCCGAGCTCCGGCCTGATGCCCCGGGAAGAGCCCGATCCCGAGGAGCGGACGACCCCCGTCGGGCCGGGCTCTGAATCGGGGACCTCGACGGGGGATCCGCGCCCCGGCGAAGCCCCCCCAGCGCCGGGACTGCCGACGATTCAAGCCGCAGGCTTCTCTCGGGGACTGCCGAAGAGAACACTGGACCCCTGACCCCAATCGATCGCTATGCACCACCGCTGGACCCCCCTCTTCCTGACGCTTCTCGCCGCCTGCACGACTCCTAGCTCGACGCAAGATGCGCAGCAGACCGATGTCTACGGTTCAGGCGCGAGCTGGATCTACGAGCCGGACCTTCCGGTGAGCCAGCCGCCTTACCGCGACGTAAACGCCAACTGGAAGCAGCGCATCGATCAGGCCTATGTGTACGTCGAGTACACCGGGCCGTACTTCGAGACCGGACGACTGCTGCCGTCGGTTCACCAAGCCTTGAAGGACGCGAAGATCACGCCGAGCGGTCCGCCATTCGCGCTCTTCTACGACGATCCCGGCAAGGTGCCCGCGGAACGCTTGCGCTCGCGTGCGTGCGTTCCCGTCGACGGCATGCCCAAGCACTTGGGCCGCTTGATGTACGACGTCTTGCCGAGTCAGACCGTCGCCTACGCCGTCGTCGGTGGTCCGTACCCCGATGTTCCGCGCAGCTACCCGGGGCTCTATGCCTACATGAACAAGATGGGCTGGGTCGAAGACGGTCCGGTGCGTGAGATCTACCTCGTGCCGCCGAGCTCTGTGTCCGACTTCTCGCAGCTCATGACGGAAGTGCAGATCCCCGCCGTGCACGGGCGCTGAGCGCGGACTGCGTTCGAACAGCGCGCAGCACGGCTCGCGCGATCAGTCCGATCAGTCCGATCAGCGCGAGCCGCCGAGTCCCTTGGAGAGCTCGGCCGCTTCGGGCGGATAGATGCAGTACACGGCGAGCGTTTCGTCTTCGCCGCGGCGCGCGCGCAGGAGGTCCCCTTGCGCGAGTTCCTTCGCGAGCGGACCGAGATCCAACGCGGGTTCTTCACCGCTCTGATCGCGCACCTTCGCGCGACCGTCACCGACCTCGCCGAGGAACTCATAGAGTTCGCCCGTGTCCTCGCCGGCCGCTCGTGCATGCAGACGCTTGGCGCGAACAGCGCGCGGCAAGGTCTCGCGCAAGCCGCTGAGTCGCGGTGCGAAGTCCGTGAACAGGCTGACTTCGTGCTCCGCTTCAGCCCACTGACAGAAGCGTTCGAGCACTGCAACGAGCGACTGCGCATCCGCTTCGTCCTCGAGCACATCGTTCTCCAGAACCCACCAGCTCGAGAACACCAACAAGTCGCGTTGACCGAGGTTCTCGAACACGCCGACCGGTTCCGCGAAGCGGCCCAGCTGGCGCAAATGCGCTGCGGCGCGCCCATCTTCGGGAGTGCCGTGTGCGCTGCGCTCCCAGAGGAACTCTTCGACCATCGCTGCGACGGCGCCGGGAAAGTCAGGGGCCGGTTCGTCTTCGTCCTCGTCAGCGACTTCGTCGAGTCCCAAGCGTCGCTCGAGCTCGGCGAACGACTCTTCGACGCTGACGCCGCGTGCACGATCCGAGTCGAACTCTTCGATCGCAGTGCGCACGTCGACCTCATTGCCGGCCTGTTCGTGTCGCGCCGGCTTCGGGCCCGCGAGTGATGCCCACGCGTGCCACAAGTGTCGACGCGCCACTTCGAGGTCGAGCTGCGTGTCGAAGGCGAGTGCGGTCATGATCTCCGCGAGGACATCGTCCGCACCGTGCACAACGGCTTCCGCTTCGAAGGGCGTTGCCGCGAGGCGCGTGAAGATGCCCTCGACGGCGCGGTGATCGAGTCCTTCTTCGATCAAGAAGGAGCGCGCGTCCCCCACCGGATCCACCGGCGAAATCGTGCCGGGTCCGGACCAGAACATGCGCTCGAGTTCGATCTGCGCGAGGCGCAGGACGCGCTGGTCACTCTCGTCGCGATGACGGCTCAGGTCGCAACGCAGTGCTTCGAGCAGCTTCGGGTTGCGGTAGAAGGCTGCGGCGGACGAGATCGTGTAGCGGATCTCGTCGGTCGGATAAAGGCGACCGACGATCAGATCACCTTCGAGGTAGACCTTCGAGCCACTCGCGTCCTGCACGGGGAACTCCCCCATGCCGGCGATGTCGTGCAACCACGCGCCGACACCGGGCTCGACCGACGAGACCTCGAACACGCCGGCGTGCGTCGCGAGCCACGCCGATTCGCGCTCCAACAACTCGGGCGCTTCAACCGCAGCGCGTTCGCGCCATGCGCTGAGCAGTTCTTGCGCGGGCAATCCACCGATGTGCCGGCTCTCACGTTCGAACAGGAACCACTCGAGATGGCGGCGCGACGCGCGCATGCGTTCCTCTTGACTCCCGAGGCCGGGGTCGTGGTCGACGAAGAAGGCCTTGAGACTCGCCTCGAACTCGGCGCGGAGTTCCGGTGAAGCCTCGACGGCTTCGGCGAAGTAGCGCAATCCCGTCTCGAGCTGCTGGGGTTCGATGATCATCTTGGAGGGGCATCGCGAGACTCGGAATGGTCGCGACACGCCCCATATTGTACCGCCGACATCTCGCAACAGGCATCGTCTCCTGCGTCTCGAGGCTCCCTTCGGGTCCCCCGGCTCCCTACAATCCAGCCCCACCCCGTGGAGTACTCATGATCCAGTTCCTCGCCCTCGTCCAAGAATCCGATTCGGCCGCGTCCGGACTCGCCACCGTCGACCAAGTCGGACTCGGCTTGCTCGCGCTCTTCTCGCTGCTCGGCGTGTGGAGAGGGCTCTGGTGGCAAGTGATGCGACTCTTGGGCCTCGCCGCCGCCGTGATGATTGCGCGCACCTTTTCACCGAAGCTCGGCCCGCAGATCGAACGCCTCGGAGAGCTGAGCGAAGGAATCGCGCAAGGCATCGCCTGGGTCGTGCTCTTCATCGTGGCCATGACGGTCGCCGCCTTGCTCGGACGCTTGGGCAAGAAGAGCCTCGAAGTCATGCAGTTGGGCTTGATGGACCGCGTCGGCGGAATGGTCGCCGGCGGAATCACGGGGCTGGTGCTGTTCACAAGCGCCCTCGTCGGCGTCTCCTACTTCGCGCCCGACTGGACGGCCGCGCAGCTGAACGACACCTACAGCGCTGTGCTCTTGAAACAGGTTTCCGAGTACAAGCCGGTCCTGATGGACCGCAAGGCCGCCGAGCGCTTCAAGCAGTCCCTCGACGCGGCGCCGACGCGACAGACCTCGACGCCGGACAACGACGAGCCGCGCCGGGACGGGCCCTCCGTGCGCTGAGCTCGAGTTCGACCCGAACGCGAAATCCCGCGGCGTGGTTGACCAGGCTTCAACCTGGACATACCATCCCTCGCGTAGACGGTTGTGTCGGGGAAGCAGGTGCGAATCCTGCACGGACCCGCCACTGTAAGTCGCGTGCGCGGTCGCCTGAGTCCCTCGGGACTCGGCCACTGGGGTTCCACCCCGGGAAGGTCTGGCGGCCCGCTCGGTGCGACGAGTCAGGAGACCCGGGCAACCGTCGGGACCCCACCGGCCCCGGGTCTGGGCCAGATCCCCCATCGCAGCACGCGCTGCGCCGGGAGCCGGTGTTCGACGTGGTATTCGAACTCCAAGGCTAACTCTCATGCGCAGCACGCCCTTCTTGGCCGCCGCCGCCCTCCTCTCGCTGAGCTCCCTCGCCGGTGCTCAGGAACTCATCGCTCCCGGCTTCAAGGTCGTGAGCAGCGCGCCCCCCGCCGTCGCCTTCGCGTCCTCCGACGCGCTCGCCGACGGATCGCGCGTCTACTTCGACGGCATCTCGGTCGACCTCTACGACCCGACCGGCACCTTCGTCATGAACCTCGGCAGCACGCCCGGCTTCGTGTTCACCGGCTTCGTCGTCATCGACCCAACCGAGACCTTTGCGATGGTCTCCGAGAGCACGAACGGCATCGTCTACAAGGCACTGCTCGACGGCACCGGCATGACCCCGCTGAGCGTCATCCAGTTCAGCTACGACGCTGTCTTCGAGAACGCCGGCGAGTTGCTCGTCTCCGCGGGCCACTTCGGAGTCGGCAACGACATCCTGCGCCTCGACGCGACGACCGGTGCGCTCACTTCGGTTGCCGTCGTCCCCGGTTGGTCGGGCCCGCTCGACCTGGCCCCGAACGGCGATCTGATCTACGGCGAGTCCAGCGGCACCGGCGGCCGCATCCTGCGCTTCGAAGCGGCCGAGCTCAGCGGCCCGCTGCCCCTCGACGAATCCGACGCCGACGTGGTGATCGACGGACTCGACGGCGCGGCTTCGCTCGCCGTCGATCCGGTCTTCGGCAACATCTTCGTGACGTCCAACGTCTGGGCTGTCTCGGGCTTGCTGCTCGAGATCGACTCGTCCGGCGTCATCGTCGACACGATCGCCGGCGGAACGGACTGGCTCACGGGCCTCGAGTTCGCGACCGTCGCCGGTCCCGGACACTTCCACCGCTATCAGCCGACCGGCCTCGAGCTGCGCTACGGCAACGGCACCGACGTCGTCGTGCTCGAACCGCTCCAGCCGACCCTGACGCACGAGAGCTTCGGCAACTTCTCGACGATCCAGCTCACGAACGCGATGCCCGACTCCGGCGCGCTGATCCTCTTCGGCAACCAGTTGAACCAAGTCCCCGAATACTCGGACCAGCTGGCGTTCGATTTCCTTTTCAACACCGACATGCCGCTCTCGAAGATCCGCCGCCTCGGCATGCGCATCCCGACCGACGCCAACGGCGAAGCGAGCTTCAGCTACTTCGACCCCGGCGGACAGTCGGCCGGACAGCGTTGGTTCCAGATGCTGATCACCGACCCGAACGACATCTTCATCGGCGCGTCGAACACGGTCATCAACTGACGCTCGACGAGCGACGAATCGAAGCAGCGCCGAGTTCCTCGCGGGACTCGGCGCTGCTTCGTTGAGCGATCACTCGGCGGAGATGCGCCGCACCCAGGGGAGCCGTCGACGCAGCTCGGGTTCGATGCCTTGGCGCACCGTGTAGAAGGACATGCCGCAGCCTTCGCACGCACCGACGAGTTGCAAGCGCACTTCGTCGCCGACGACCTCGAGGAGCCGCACGTCACCGCCGTCGGCCTGCAGCATCGGGCGCAAGCTCTCGAGCGCCTCCTCGACCTCGGCGATCCGCACGGGGTCGCCTTGCGCCGGAGGGGCGTCTTCGGGGCTCTTGCTCCCGAACCACTTCACTGCGCGACGCCTCTCGGAGCATCGGCCGGCGCGCTGACGCGCAGCCAGTCGGCGGGGAACTCGAGACACAAGTCGGCCGCGTCGGCGCGGAAGCGAGCCTCGGGCAGTCGACTCTCGAGCGCACCGCGGAGCGCATCCAGCTCGTCACGGCAATGACCCGAGATCTCGAAGCGCCAGACGTCTGCTGCTTGTTCGAGCTTCCAGTCCACGCGGTCACCGGCGGCTCCCGCGAGACCCGCCGAGTAGAGCAGCGCGCCGAACGCCCAGGGCAGCTCCCAACCCTCCCCCACCGCGGCCGAGAGGCCGGGAAGCGGGGTCGAGGGAACGAGCACGTCGCGTCCATCGCGTCGCAAACCGTCCCGCACCGTCTCGAAGATCCAGTCGAGTCCGCGTTCTTCGCGGCGCTCGAGCAGCAGATCCGCGCCCGAAGCGCTGGCGATCACGGCGAGCACGTAACCGAGCTCGTGCACGGTGCGCGCGGTGTCCGCGATGTCGCCGGAACGCGCGCGCAGAATCTCGTCGGCACCGCCGAGGCTGAGCAGAGCCTGGAAGTTCGCCAGCAGCTGCGTGGCATTGTTCAGCTGGTGGATCACCACCGGCAAGAGGCCCGCGGTCAGCGGATCATGGAGGGAGCAACTCGGCTCGTTCGCTTGCGCCATCGTCCTCATTCTTCCCCCCCCAGGGAGCGGCTCTCGCCGGAATGGATCAGGTGGTACCAAGGAGGGGACTCGAACCCCTACTCCCTTGCGGGAAGTGGATTTTGAATCCACCGCGTCTACCAATTCCGCCACCCTGGCACTCGACGCGCAGTCTAACCCGATCGACGCCCGCGTTCACCTCCAGAAAACGTCAGTTGTCCGCTTGCGAGCCGAGCCGCAAGGCCGGGCCCAAGCCGCGAGCCACACCGACCGTAGACGCCGCGTAGCGCACGGAGGCGAGCAGTCCGGGGGCGAAGCACTCGAGGCCGTAGGTCTCGTGCCGCAGGCGCAGCCACTCGCCCTCGGCGCCGAAGACGACTTCCTGGTTCGAGGCCGCTCCGGGGATCCGCACGGAGTGGATCGGCACATCGCCCGGATCGATCCCGACGATCTCCGCCAGCCGTTCCGCCGAGTGAATCGCGGTCCCCGAGGGCGCGTCCTGTTTGCGCTCGTGGTGCATCTCGATCACCTCGAAGCGCGGCATGTGCCGGGCTGCGAGTTCGGCGGCTTGCTGCATCAACCAGACGCCCAAGCTGAAGTTCGGAACGACGATTCCGCCGAGACCCGCAGCCCGCGCCACTCGATCGAGTTCCGCCGTCTGTTGCGCATCGACGCCGCTCGTCCCGACCACCGGTCGCACGCCGCAGTCGAGCATCGCCAAGCCGTGCAGAAGCCCGAGCGGCGCGTGCGTCAAGTCGACGCCGACGTCCGGCCGAGAGTCGCGCAAGTTCCCGACGAGATCATCCATCGAGTCGATCCGCGCGACGAGGTCCATGCCGTCTGCAGCTTCGATCCAGTCACAAGCCCTGGATCCGAGTCGACCGGCTGCACCGATCACGGCGACGCACAGCGTGTTCACCGCGAACGACTCCGATTCGCTTCCAGCGCGAGCCCCAACACGTGCAAGCAGAGTCCAGCGAAGCCTAGTCCGATCACCGCGGCGGCTTGCGGTTGCAACGAGCGCGAGGTGAGCCCCGGCAGCGTGTTCACTTCGAGCACGACGGGCGGACCACCGGCGCGCGGAACGATGAAGTCGGTGCGCGAGTATCCGTCGCAACCGAGCACTCGGTGCGCAGTCAACGCGGAGTCACCGAGAGCTGCACAAGTCGCCGCGTCGAAGCTGCGCGGCGGGCAGAACTCTTCGGCGCCGTCGTCGTCGTACTTCTGCTCGTAGTCGAAGAAGTGGTCGCCGCGCGGAACGATCTCGACCGGCGGCAAGCTCTGCGCATCGACGGATCCGCCGAGCACTCCACAGGTCGCTTCGGTGCCGGCGATGCGCGCTTCGACGAGCGCGCTGTCACCGCTCGCGATCACAGAGTCGATCGCGGCAGCCAGTTGATCGACGCCTTGCACCGAGTGCGTGTTCACCGAAGAGCCGCCGCGATTCGGCTTCACGAACCAACCGTCGTCACCCAGTGCATGGTGTGTGGCGAGCTCGCGCAGCGCGGCCAGTTCAGCCGCGCGCCGCGCATTCCACGCCCAAGCCTGCACCAAGCGACCGGGCGCTGTGCGCAAGTCGGCGGCCGACAACGCGGCGCGCGTCGCTGACTTGTCCATCGCGAGCGCACTCGGTCCGACTCCCGATCCGGTGTAGGCACGACCGGCGCAGGTCAAGAAGCCTTGCACGCTGCCGTCTTCGCCTTCGCCGCCGTGCAGCGCGAGGAAGTAGACCGCGTCTTGCGGCAGGTCGGACACACACTGAGCCGGATCGCAGGCGTCGCCTTCGCGCACCCAGCGACCATCGGCGGCGATCTCGACCAGCTCGAGCGAGGCGAGTCCTTCCGGGCCGCGCATGCCGCCCAGCGCTTCCTGCACGGCGACGCCGGAGCGCAGGCTGACTTCGCGCTCGCTGGAGCGCCCGCCGGCGAGGATCACGACGGGCCTCCCGCGCAGCACGCGAGGGACCACTGCGGAGGCCACAGGTGCGTTCGTCATTCGTAGAGCTGACCCGAGCCGCGGACGGTGTGCCCTTGCGGCCGAGCTTCCAAGAACTCGGGGAGCGTTTCGGCGACCAAGGGATCGACTTCGACGAGTGGCGGTTCGCCGGCCGTGGACTCCGGCACGGGAAAACCGGCCGCAGCGACCCAGCCGGACCACAAGCGACAGAGATCACGCCGGGCGGATCCCGGGGAGTCCGAGCCCGCGCTGTTCTTGACCGGCGAGAACTCTTCGGCGCGTGCGACCTCGAGCGTCACGGACTGCGCCGAGAGGCCGAGCGCGTCGAACACGAAGGTCTCGAACTTGCCGCCTTCCCGCGTCACTTGTTCACCATCGTCGCTGAGCACGGTCATCGACTTGCGCGCGATGTGCCACGGCAGCTTCAAGCCGTCGCCGCAGACTTCGTCGAGGAACTCGAGTCCGAGCGCATGCACCGCGATGTTGCCGGCACCGAACAACAACTCGCCGCGCTCGTCACGCGCGTTGCGCAGCGCATCCGGCAAGTCGGAGTACTCGATGCAGCCGAGCTTGCCGTCGGCGAGTCCGAGCACGCCGACCTTCTCGCGTTCGTCACGCTTCGTCACGACCTTGGACGACATGCCGGCGCCGGCGAGTGTGTGCAGGCCGAGGAACAACGGATCGGTCGGTCGCACGAGCGGGTTGTCGACTTGGAAGTAGGAGATCTGTTCGAACCCCGACTCGCGGGCGTGGTCGAGCAGTCCCGAGTTCGCGAAGGCGGCCAGCACGCCGCCGTGTCCGTTGGGCGCGAGGAACAGCTCGTGCTTCGACGACATCAGGATGCGGCCCTCGGTGTCGAGCGCGGGCAGCATCGCCTGCGAGAAGAAGTGCACCGTGCCCGGGTCGAGCCCGAAGTGAGCATGTTCGCTGAAGAACTCGCGCGTCTGCGCATCGTTCGCGGGCGACGTCATCACGTACCAGTGCCCGCCGGCGCCGTAGCGCTGCGCCGCAGCGCGCAAGCGGCGGGCGTGGATCTCGAACAACGAACGACCGGAGACCGGTCCGACGGGGAAGCAGCCTTTCGGTCCGTCGTAGCCGAGACGCGAGGCTTGTCCGCCCGCGACCAGCAAGTAGCCGACCTTGCCGGCGGCGAGCAACTGCGATCCTGCGCGTCGCGCCTCCTCGGCGCGTGCTTCGAGCGATGCGTCGCGTTCGTGCGGGAAGAGGACCGGCGGCTCGAACTCACTCGCGGCGGCGGGTGCCGCGCCGAACAACTGCGCGAGTTCCCCCATCAAGCCGTAGTCGAGCGCCTCGAGCTGAGCGAGCAACAGGGCCTGTTGCTGTGCATTCAGCTCATCCCAGAACCTGAACAAGTGCCCTTGTCCGGCTGTCTCCGCGCGGTCGCGTTGAACTCGCAGTCGTTCGGTCATCGATCCACTTCGGTCAGGCCATCTCGATCAAGACTTTCAGCACGCCCGGGCGCGCTGCATGAGCGAGCGCTTCCGATCCGCGTTCCAAGGGATAGCGCGCTTCGATCAGAGCCTGGGGCCGAATCCTACCACCTGAGAGCGCCTCGATCGCGGGCGCGAAGCGTCCGCAACGCGAACCGATGAGCCGCACCTCCTTGATCACCAAGGCTGCGAGATCCAGCTCGGCGGGATGTGCCGCAGTGGTCTTGAGCACGATCGTCCCGCGCGGCTCGATCGCGGCGAGCCCCGACGCCAGGACTTCCGGATGTCCGGTCGCTTCGACGATCAGATCCCAAGCTTCCGGCGGCGGGACGGCGTTCGGCTCGAAGATTCCCGAGATGAAACGTGGGCGGCGTTCGAACAGCAGGGCTCGTTCGGGGTGACGACCCGCGAGATCGACCGACAAGCCCGCGTCGAGCAAAACCTGTGCGCAGAGCAGACCGAGCCGACCGTCGCCGATCACCAGCGCACGCCGCACCGAGCTGACGTCCACTGCGGCGGGGATCTGGAAGGCGGCCGCCAGCGGCTCGGCGAAGACGGCGAGTTCGTCCGGCACCGCGTCAGGCACGGCGAGCAAGTTGGTGGTCGGCAGGCTCAGCTCCTCGGCGAAGGCCCCGGAGCGCCCGAGGATGCCGAGCACGCTGCGATTCGCGCAGTGCCGCGGATCTCCGCCGCGGCAATCCGCACAGGTGCCGCAACCGGCGTTGATCTCCCCCACTACGCGCCGGCCGGCGAGCGGTCCGTCGAGCGCCGTGCCGACGAACTCGTGACCCGGCACGCCACGGAAGTCCATGTAGCCCGCGAGCAACGCGAGATCCGTTGCACAAACCCCGGCGAGCCGCACGCGAACGCGCGTCTCACCGGGGTTCGTACTAGGGACGTCCAGGTCGTTCCGAAAGGAACAGACACCGTCCGCGAGGTGGAGGCCGCGCATTTGCCGCAGCGCTCCTCCGTCGTTCACTTCGCCACCGACTCCGGGTCGTTGGAGATCACCTCGAACAGCTGCTCAACGAGGTGCACCAGCGCATCGATGCGCTTGTCCATGATGACCTGGCGCGAGATCAGCTGTTCCACGAGCGGCGGCAGGATCGCCTCGCGCACGTAGTTGTTGATCATGTTGATGATCTCAGCACGACCCGCGTCGGGGAGCTTGTGGAAGTGATACTTGAACTTCTGCTCGAGCACGCCTTCGGTCACGTGCAGGCACTCGGTAGCGATCTGCTCCGCGCTCTTCTTGTCGTGTTCGGCGTGGAAGACTTCTTTCTTGTACTCGTGCAGGAGCGCTCGAAACTTCTGTTGCACTGGCGTGATCTCCAGCCCCAGGACGGGGCTCTCTAGGATGAATCGGGGTGTCAGGCCGGACCTGTCCGGCGCTGTGAGCGGCGCGCGCGATTGCGCTGATGAGCGCGATTCTAACACGCTCACGGGAAGATCCGCCTCCGCCGAAGGGCGCATTGCGCGCCGAAGACGCAGGAGGCGATCCGAGACGAGAAGACCAGCACCCCGCCGTCCGCCGGCGCGTCTGACGCAGGTCGGGCGGCGGAGTGCGAGCCTGTGACTCAGTCGATCTGGCCGATGCAGACGCTGACGTTGTGCCCGCCGAATCCGAGCGAGTTGGAGATCGCGTTGCGGACTCCTAGCTCTCGAGCTTCGTTCGGCACGTAGTCCAGATCGCAATCGGGATCCGGCGTCGTGTAGTTGCGGGTCGGATGCACCGTTCCGGAGTGGACGGACATCGCGGTGGCGACGAGTTCGACCGCCGAAGAGGCGCCGAGCAAGTGACCGACCATCGACTTGGTCGAGGAGACCGCGAGCTTGCGCGCATGATCACCGAAGGCCCGGTGCAGTGCACGGGTCTCGATCGCGTCGTTGTACGCCGTGCTGGTTCCGTGCGCGTTGACGTAGTCGACCGTCGCCGGATCCACCTTGCCCATCTTCAGCGCCCGCGCGATCGCGCGAGCAGGACCCGCGCCATCTTCTCTGGGAGCCGTGATGTGGAAGGCGTCGTCGGTCGAACCGAAGCCCTTGACTTCGGCGTAGATCTTCGCGCCACGAGCCTTCGCGTGCTCGTATTCCTCGAAGATCAGGATGCCGCAGCCTTCGCCCATGACGAAGCCGTCGCGGTCCTTGTCGAAAGGCCGCGAAGCCGCCTGAGGATCGTCGTTGCGGGTCGACACGGCTTTCGCCGAGCAGAAGCCGGCCAAGCCGAGCGCGGTCGTTGCGGATTCCGCACCGCCGGTGACGACCAGGTCCGACTCGCCGGACCGAATCGACATCAGCGCCATTCCGATCGCGTGAGCGGAAGAGGCGCAGGCGCTGGAGGTGGTGAACGCCGTGCCGAGCAGACCCTGGTCGATGGCGACCTGTCCGCTGACGGCGTTGGCCATGATGCGCGGGATGAAGTGCGGGCTCACGCGACGAGCCCCCTTCTCCTGCATCACCAGGTGTTGTTCTTCGATCCCGGTGATCCCGCCGATGCCTGTACCGATGATCGTGCTGTAGCGATCTCGCTGTTCTTCGGAAAACTCCGAGACGCCTTCGAGTCCAGCGTCGACCATCGCCTCGCGCGCCGCGAGGATGGCCCACATGGTGAAGGGATCGAGCTTGCGCTGATCGGGCGGCGAGAAGTGTTCCGCGGGATCCCAGTCGACCATCGCGGCGATCTTCGCCGAGTGGCCGCTGACATCGAAGCGGGTGATCAGGTCAACGCCGCTCTCGCCGGCGAGCATTCGCCGCCAAGAGGTCTCGACGTCCAGCCCGAGAGGATTGATCGTCCCCAGGCCGGTGATGACGACACGTCGCATGAGTTCAGTCCTTTGGGTGCGGGGCCGAAGCCCCCTTGGATCGAGTGGTTTGCGGGGGCAGCGCCCCCGGCCAACCGGGTCGGACGCGAACGCCCTCTAGCCCGGATTATTCATGAAGACGTGCTCCAGACACAGCAGATCGGCTCCTGTCGGTGCTTTGAGGGTTCTGGCGATGATGGCGACCCTGAACGGGTCGTCGAAGTAGCCAGGTTCCTCAAAGT
>Ga0316208_1000306_pt1 | contig 64507 bp, 91 predicted proteins | sample 3monopyrite_MG_FD_204944 | JGI IMG/M metagenome (GOLD analysis project Ga0316208, IMG submission 204944) | Microbial mat bacterial communities from mineral coupon in-situ incubated in ocean water Damariscotta River, Maine, United States -... | ecosystem: Environmental > Aquatic > Marine >... | reverse complement strand
TAGCGACCCCCCCCCCCCCCCCAACAACCACAAATTAATTCTTGAGGGCTATTGAAAAACACTATATTATAATATTAAGATCTAAGCAACAAAGGAAATATTGCTATGCAAAGATATATTGAAGTAACTTTTCAGATGCCTGATAGCAAAGTTCTATACACTTGGCAAACTTATATGTCAATACCACGTGAGAAAGCCTTTCCCTTCCCTATCAATCGGACAGCGGAGTAGTTCCCATGAAGGTAGAAATTAAAAACCGTTTTTCTGGTTCCGTTCAATTCATAGCGGAGATTGACGCCAGCTTTAAAGCCAAATCGCGATCCCACCAAATTGGTGCCGCTGTTAAATGGGGTTGGTTGAATGGAGCCAATATGCGGGAAGCCAACCTGCGAGGAGCCAACCTATCGGAAGCCAACCTATGGAGAGCCGACCTAGAAGGAGCCGACCTACGAGAAACCAACCTGTCGGGAGCCAACTTGGAGAAGGCCAACCTACGGGGAGTCTGCCTGTGGAGAGCCGACCTGACGTATGCCAACCTGTTTGGAGCCAACCTGTGGCAAGCCGACCTGTCAGAATCCAACCTGTGGCAAGCCGACCTGTTGGAAGCCAACCTGTCAGGAGCCAACGTAGAAAAAACCTTTCCATCCCTTTCAATCGGGCAACTGGATAACTGTGTCTAAAATGCAACACTTTCCGGTTTCCGGAAAAATGGAGGATGAAATGAACCTTGTAGACCGTATAAAGCAATTGTTCGATGATGCGGAAAAAGCCTTTCCCTTCCCTATCAATCGGAAGACTGAACCAGAGGGCGGTGCGATGTGGGATGCTGCCCGAGAGGCGGATCAAAACCTTGCTACCCAGTTTGCAGAACCGCTAAGCCAGTTTCGTGATGGGCTTATCTCGGCGGTTGAACTTCATGATGAAATCGTTCGGATTGGACAACTGGAAAGCTGCCTATTCGAGGTAAATCTTTCTTAGTTACTCAAGAAAAGAAACAAGACATCATGATCTACGAACCCTATGTAGTACCTAAAAAATTGTTCACCTTTCGAAAAAAGAATTCCCGTAATATTGATTGGCAACTAGGTATTTCGTTTAATAAATTCGGTGGCATTGATCTACGTCTAGTAATTCCAGAGGCAGATGCATATATCACAGTAAAAGAACATCATGAATACGTTGACTTCGAAAATAATGTCATTTGGCTACCTAGTGTTTGGTTTCATACCTTTAAGAACAAAGACCTATTTAGAGGTTGTGTTTATGAGGAAATTTCGAACACTATCAACAATAACAGATTTCATGAATATAAAGTCCATGCATCGGGTCTTTTAGCTCATGAGATTCTGAAAGCGCGTCGTTTTCGTTTTGGACAAGTGAAAGAAGATGCCCAAAAAGATATTGATAACTTGAAAGACTTGCTTGAAATATGTGATACTAGGATGAAAGAACTTGACGAAAAAATTGAGGCTACAAAATGACTAAACAACAAGGGACGCTTTATTTTATTAATGCAACCGTTAGCCATAGACGCTCTATGAAAAAGCTTCAAGAGGAGTTTAAGGACATTTATGTCTTAGGATTACCTCATCCAGCATTGTGGGTATTGCCAGATGGTCAGCTTATTGCTATCGGTGCTATGACTGATGAAGTTATCTTAAAGACACTTCGTTATTTTGAAGAAACAAACCATCCGGAATTTATGAAAATTCGACAACGTACTACGTCTCATATGCGCAAATATGCAAAGCGAGGTCCGTTGACATTTGAACCATTGATGATCGATAAACACCCAAATCCTACCATTCGTTCACTTCTTTTAGTAATGGCTGAACCAAATCATGAAGCCCGTCGGAATGCTGCAAAAACACTTTCAGATACTCTTATGCAACTGACGCAACAGGAATTCCTTCTTTTAGATCCTCGTTATAGGATCTTGTTAAGGGAGGGAGTATCTCGTAGAGTTGTCACAAACCTAAAAGAAAAAGTAGAGGAATTGCAAGATGGCACAAAATCAGATTCCTAGGCCTCCTACATTTAATTTCATAATCGTTGATCATGTAAGGAAAGAAAAATGGTATATGAATAGGCATTTGGATGCTCTTGATAAGTTCGAATCCATGCTAACTACAGGAGCGCATGCCGTTAATGAGTTTTGTGCAATGTCATGTGATGGTAGAATTTCGTTAGTTGCAGTTTCCCAAAAACCACTGACACAAGAACAAATTACCATTATGAATGGCATACATTCACCAAATGAGGACTTAAAAAGCAATTTGTCATTTGATATCTTGTTGTCACACCACCCTTATTTTATAGATGACATTGAACAGTATCTTGGACAACTATCTGCATTGAAAGATTACAAAGATAAACCAACCACTTTATCCTGCAAATTTAAATTGAAAGCATCACAATGACTCTTTCACCTGAACTTCATGCAAAGGATCTCTAATGTCTAATAAAGTCTTAGCCTTAGTCTTGTCTTTAAGTTTAATGTCTTGTTCGAATAGTCTTGAAGCTTATGAACAAAGTCCAACCGCATTAGAAGAAGCTAAAGACTTTACATATTTCCAATGGAGCCAACTTACGAGGTCTACATGGAAACCTATTCCTAAAGAGTATGATCGACCAGTGTTACCTTCGGATCAAGTAATGATTGTTATCAAAGAATTATCCTTTGAAGAGCTTGATGCTCATTGTATTAATGACAGAGCTCTAGCATGTAACGATCTTAAGCTTGCAGGTACTTGGTGCATTATATATGTCCCTAGCAGACTTTTAGTCGGAGAATTTGCTTATTACCTTTTTGTTAGGCATGAGAGAGCTCATTGCCTTGGTTGGCCTAAAGATCACCCGGAGTTTATCAATGCGACGTACTAAGAAATTAAAGCGTATTCGTACTGAACCTGTAGTTCCTGTATATAAGGAACTCATTCAATGTGAACGTAAAATCCCAGAAACACCACATAACCCTAACTGGCGTAAGGAACATTATTTGAAAAGGCGGCCCGAATGGGATCATAAAAAGTGTCAACATGGTGCTGTTTTTTGCATCGGTGGTGAATTCCTCTGTAAAACTCATGCAGGACAGAAAGCTATTAAACTAATTGAATCTGGTGATTATATCCCAAAACCTAAGGAATCTTAACATGCCAAATATTGCTAATACTGACCCTGATAAAGAAATCATTCAAATCTCTCAAAGAACGACAGTTTTTCAAACTCCTGGAATCTTTGACATTGTAGGACTAACTACTTTCGGACTTAATGAAAAACCTAATTCTGATAGCCCTATTGGATACTTCGGTACAGGTTTGAAATATGCCATAGCTGTTCTTTTGAGAGAAGGTGCTAAAATTACAATTTATGCAGGTTTTATGCACTATGAACTTTATACTAAAGAATATGACTATCGAGGCACAAAGACCCTTTTTGCTATGCTTAAGAAACGTCATATTGAAGATAGTAAGCCTGGTGAATGGGTTTATAGTAAATTACCTTTCACTTTGGAACTTGGTAAAAACTGGGAACTATGGCAAGCTTATCGTGAACTTATGTCTAATACTAAAGATGAGAACGGTGATGCCTATTGCACAGATGAGGAAATTGCCTTAGCTGAAAATTCTTCCTTTTTTATCATTGAGCATGACGAGTTTGCATCTATTCATGAAGATGAGCATGCAGAAGTCTTTCTTGAAACAGGAGATCCTTTACATGTGTATAATGGGGTAGAAGCTTATGAAGGACGCTCTAAGTACGTATACTATAAAGGGGTGAGAGCATATGAGCTTGAAAGCCCTTCCAGATTTACCTATAATTTCATTAGGGATATGGAACTGACTGAAGATAGGACTTTAAAAGATTTCTGGTGGGTTAAACATCGTATCATGCAGATGATTGTACATTCAGGTAATAAAACAATTATGGCTGCTTCAATTGAGAAGGGTGAGGGCTTTGAAGCATCTTTAGACTTCGATACTTATGTCTCTTCCAGTGAGTTCTTTAATGTCGTTAAGTCTATTCCAATATCCCAACGACTACCACGTATTAATTCCGCGTTAGGGAAGCATTATAGGACCGAGAGGAAAAAACGGGAAGAAGCAAAACATAAGCTTGAAGTACCTACTTTGGAGGAGATGCAAAATGGTGTAGAAGAATGGCTAGATCAGGATATTTATGACTTACCTGGAGAGCTCCTAGACCTCTTAGAAAACCTTAAAGTATACCTTGAAAGTACCTCTAAAAATAAAAAGAAGCCTGACATGCCTTTCTAGTTGAAATGCCGAGATAGATATATTATATTATATTGAATTAATAGGATCCCCAATGAGTCGTAAAGCAATATCAAAGGAAATTAGAAGTGGGCACGAATACTGTGTCATTCAATCTATGCTGTGGGCAGTAGTTAATTTTAATGTCTATTTCAAAGAATCTACAATTAATTTTTCTCTGAGAGATATGTTCCGAACAAGTCGAAGGACTGAGAAGTATGTTCTACGTAGGCATATGATTTGGTATTTTGTTCACACTGAATGTGGTTGGTGTACTCATTATATTGCGCTAACTACTGGAGTATCTAGATATGGAATCCAAAAAGGGGTTGATCGAATCTTAGCTATGCGGGATAATGATGATAACCTTGATCGCTTATTTGATAGAATGAGGCAAGAGTACCTTAAAGATACTAAAGGAGTATATACTAATGTTTAGACCAATGTTGGCTGCTAAGTTAAAGAAAAATCAGACATACGAAGAATACCTTCCTACAGTACCTTGGGATGAAGGTTTCATTTGCTCACCCAAATTAGACGGTATCCGTATTGTAGTTCATCCAGAATTAGGTGCAGTAACACGTTCGCTTAAGCCAATTCCTAATAAAGCACTTAGAGCATTTTTTGAAAAAGAACATAGTTTACTGTCTGGGTTTGATGGTGAGTTAATTTACGGAAATCATGAATCTTCTGATTACAGCTTCCAGAAGACACAATCTAAGGTAATGACACATGATGAAACCATTGAAGGAATCAGTTTTCACGTCTTTGATGATTGTAGTCTTTTGGACCGAGCTTTTTTTGATCGTATCAACCATCTTAGCAATAGGCTTTGTGGAATAGGTAAAGTTGAAGATCCTTTAGAAATTTCCATTACTGAAGTTCCTCAAGTATGGTCCCATAATCTAAAAGCAACTGAAGAATTAGAACAAGTTTTTCTTGGACGTAATTATGAAGGGTTAATGTTTCGACATAATACATCCCTTTATAAACAAGGTCGCTCAACTCTCAAACAAATGGGTTTAGTAGCTGTCAAACGTTTTGAGGATTGTGAAGGAAAGATCGTTGGCTTCGAAGCTTTAGAACGTAATCATAATGAAGCCACTACAGACGCTCTAGGATATACTGTTAGAAGTGCCTCTCAAGAGAATAAAATAGCGGATGATCTCATGGGGCGCATGAAAGTTATGGGTATTCCAGGTACTCCATTTGATGGTATGACTTTTTATATTGGTTCAGGTTTTGACAAAGCAACCAGGATTAAAATCTGGCATAATCAAATGGATTATTTAGGTAAGTTAGTCACATTTACATATCAATCCTATGGTGTAAAAGAAAAGCCAAGAGCACCTATTTTCAAAGGATTCTGTAATGACCGTTAACAGAATCAAGGGACAATCACACATAACCCGATGGCGTGTTATTCCAAAAGATACGCACCCTATTAAAATATTAGGAATTACTATTGGATATTGTGATGATTACCTACTTGAGGATAATGATGATTATAAGTACTTAGGTGCGATACAATTTGAAAACGTAACCTTGTTTGATGATTCGGAAATGGTCAAGTCAGGTAAATTACCTGCAAAAATTCCATGTTTAGTCATAGACTATTTTAATGGATACGAAGTCGCCTATGATGAAAAAGGTAATATCTTCTGGGAACATAAGTCATAAGCTAGGCTCAAAGAAAGTAAATGTAATGCACAATGGTTTAGAAAAAGAAATTGCAGCTAAGATTAACCATATCTTAACGATCTTTCCAAGGTTATCACATGCTATGATCCAAGTAGGATTAGGTACGTCTTTACCAGTTAGACTTTGGCGTCCTATTCTTGATGAAATGATTGCAGAAGGAACAGTTATTGTAGAAGATGTCGCAGCGGAGACTCCTGCAGGCAGAAAACAGCAATATACCGTATTTCAATTAGGGGAATAACCTATGTCCAACAATGTGTTAGAGGACATAGTTGATGACCTTAAACGGTCCGGTCTTGAAATGCAAGATCTTAAAGCTAGTCCTATTGATGATACGGAACGAGAAGCATGCAATATCCAAAAGGGTATTAACGGCTATTCTATTCCTTACTTTGATATTAATGGTAAACGTGTTCCTTTTTATAGGACTCGACTATTGAATGGTGGTGAGAATGATCCTAAATATAAACAGGTTAAGAATTCTTTAAATCACGTATATTTCCCACCTAAGTTTCAAGAGACTCTTAAGCAGTCGAAACAGAAGGTAATTATTATTACTGAAGGGGAGAAGAAAGCAGTTTTAGCATGTAAAATGGGATTTCCTGCAATTGCTTTTGGTGGAGTAGATTCATGGAAGAATCGTTCTATTATCCTACCCAAGGAAACGCAGTTGTCAAGATTTAATTATGCTGCTGGGACCATTAAAGCGCAATTACCTGCTACAGCTATGGTAGAGGAAATGACAAGTAGTGCTAGGGCTAAAGGTTTCGAAGAACTTACGTCATTCGCATTATATAATAACTATTCTCTAATGATTATCTACGACACGGATATTTTTACTGGAGTTAAACCTGCTGTACAGAGAGCTGCTGCTTCTTTAGGATATGAGTTAAGGCATATTGGTCTTGAGATGGATAAAATTAAGCAATTGATACTTCCATCTTTAGATACCTCTCAGAAAGTTGCTTTAGACGATTTTCTAATGCATGATTCCGGCGGACCTGCGCATTTTCGTAAACTTTATAATGCCGTAATAAATAACCCTAGAGCATTTCCGCAACATCCTAATGCTAGAGAATTCATTTCTAAAAAATTACAAAAGACTAAGATTGCACGTAAAGAAATGCAATCGATATCTATGGCACTTATTGCTGAACTTGATGCTTCTGGATATAGAATGCACAGTAAGTCTGAAGACCAGATGTACTACTTCGATAATAAGACTTCTGCCTTGATGCAAGTAAATATTAATCTTGATGCCAGAACGAGTTTACAGGAAACTAGCTTCGGTAAGTTATTGTATAAACGTTATGGAATATCTCCAGCAGCAGACCAAAGATTAATGCAATGGTTAGGTGCTCAGTTTACAGGTGAGAATCCTATTGAAGAAGTAATACCACATCGAATATTAGCACGTCCCAAAGGTCATGAAGATTGTGTACGTTATCAAATTGGTAATGGGCATTATGTATATATTGATGCTGATGACATCTCAATAAAAAAGAACGGTGATGATGGTATTCTATTTGAAGCAGATTGTACTGAAGAATTAGATCAGGAAAAGTTTCTTGAAGCTGTAAAGCATCTTAAGCAGGAAGAGGTTGAAACTGGTAAAATTCCTATGTGGTGGAATGAGGTCTTAGGTGAAACTAGACTTAAGGAAAGAGGCGATGCACAAACACTGCTGGCTCTTTTATATTATATCTCACCATGGCTGTATAGGTGGAAATCATCTCAGTTACCAGTAGAGCTTGTAATTGGGGAATCTGGATCAGGTAAATCAACACTTTATGAACTTCGTCTATCAATACAAACAGGACGAGCAGATCTTAAAAATGCACCTACAGACATTAAAGATTGGCATGCAGCATTAGCTAACTCTGGCGGATTGCATGTGACAGACAATGTGCAACTTTTGAACAAAGCTTTAAGGACAACATTATCTGACGAGATTTGTCGTTTGATTACGGAACCTCAACCACATGTAGAAATGCGCAAGCTTTATTCTAATGCAGATCTTATGAGGATTAAAGTTGACAACGTATTTTGTTTTACTGCAATTGCACAACCATTTATGGCGGCTGACCTTCTTCAACGTGCAATAGTAGTAGAGTTCGATAAGTATGAATCTAGTCAAGCTGATGGCTCTTTGTCATATGATTCTTCATGGAAGGAAAGACAATTAGAATCTAGAAAAGGTAGAGAATATTGGTTAGCTCATCATTTCATTGTACTTCAAAGATTCTTCCAAGTAATTAAAAAGAATTGGAATTCATCATATAGAGCTCAGCATCGTTTAATTAACTTTGAACAAGCTTTAACTATTATGGCAAGAGATGTATTTAATATTGATCATGAATGGATTCCTCAAAGATTATCAGGTGATGTCAATAAGTTAGTGTCAGCTAATGACTGGGCTTTAGAAGGATTAGTAGAATTTGCCAAATATAAAGCTAAGACAACTTCATCTTCACCTGAATTTACAGTTAAGGATATTGTAGCTTGGGCAGCAAGTAATCCTGACTTTGAAGAATGTACCTTATTGAAAGCTACTCGTAAGCTTGGAATCTATATTGCGAACTCTAAACATATGATACATGAAACTACAGGTATTAAAGAAGTAGGTAAAAAAGGTAATCGAATGCATTATAAGGTTGACACTAAAAAAATATCTCAATGACCATAAGATTTCTGTTGAAGCCCATCACTTTATGCTATATTATAAATAATGTTGATGAGTTAGCGGATGCAACTTATCAAAAACGTAAACAACTAGCTAGTTAGATACCTTTGGAGGTTATCAATTATGTCACGTAAAGCAAAAGAAGAAACAGTAACCGAAGCAACTGAAGCAACTGAAGCACCTGCCGAAGAAGCTCCGAAAGTTGACAAGCGTCAGCGAATTGTTACTACGCCATCTGGTGAAGCTGTTAATCGTACCGATTATATTCGTCAGCTTTGGGTAGGTGAAGGCATTGAAGAAGCCGACAAAATGACACGCAGTCAGATTCGCGATCATATTGTTGAAGAATGTACTTCTGAAAATGGCGAAAACACAATCCCTTATCAGATTGTATTTGCGGCTACAAAAGGTCTCGCAGGTGGACCTTCTGAAGCAGAGCTTAATCGTCGTAAGGAAGAAAAAGCTGCTACGAAAGCTGCTGCAAAAGCTGCTACGAAGGCTGAAGAAGATGCAGCTAAGGCTACTGAAGGTGAGGGTGAATCCTCTGAGGGTTAAGTCTTCATCTTCAGTGATCCTGAGATTGCCCCCCTCCCCCCAATAGCAGTCTTAGGATGGAAAGGGTCTCCTTTAATTAGGAGGCCCTTTTTTCTTGCTCTTATTTCAATAATAGGATTTAAACATAATGCTACCTTTTGAAAAATTCGTACAGACTAAGAATCCTCAAAATATGGAACTCGATGTACTAGCTTTTGATCCTGGTGAAACAGTAGGTTGGGCTTTCTTTCGTAAGGGGGTTTTGCATTCATCAGGACAAATCCGCACAACTGAATATACTTGGGAACAATTAGTTGAATTACGTGATCTTATCTATCGTAAAGGACCGGATAAGATTGTTTACGAAGTATACCGAATTTATCAATGGAAGACAGATACTCATGCTTGGTCTGAAGTACATACAGCACAAATAATTGGCATCATACGTTTCTTATCTCTTCAAGCAAATATCATCCCTAAGGGACAAACAGCTCAAGAAGCCAAACAATTCTGTACTGATGAAAAGCTCGAAGCTTGGGGTATGGAGGCGGTTGGTGAGAGACACGCCAGGGACGCAATTAGGCACGGAGCTTATTTTTACATTTTCCATCCCCCAGAAAATTAATTTAATTTGCCTATTATTTTTCTCTTGAGGGCAATAAACTTTCAATATAATATAATTATATTGAATGAAACCATATTAGAAACAAATTTCTTACTTAATATGGTTTCTCCCAAAGAAAATGGGAAACATTGGTGGAGAGAGACAATGCACCTCGTAGGGTAAATCCTACACAATGAAATATACGGATATTACAAAAGCTACAAAGACTGAACAAAAATAAATACATGCAACGTATTTTAACAAATTCAGTGCTGGGGTTGCATTCCAGAGTTCGATCAGACAAAGTTCGATTTTGTAATATCCTACATAATTTAGTGGTTAATGAGCCTCATCGGACTAACAAAATCTTCCCGGCTAGTCGGCTTCCCTGTTTACTAGTGGAATGAACAAAAAAGTCCAATAAGTTATTCATGTTTGTAACTTATTTAACGATTGGCACAAATCGTCTCATTAATCCAAGTCCGGAAGCTATCATCTAGTTGGACTTTAAGCTAAAGGATAGTACGGTGAGCGGGCAATTAGAATATGCAGATGAAGGTATGGAAACTAGTCCTTTAGAAGATTTAGTAGCCAATCTAATTTTTCTAAAACGTTGCTAAGTTCTATCCTCGCTCACCACCTTTTATTTAAATAAGACTGTTCATTAATATCTAACCTTGACGATGGAGACTCAAGATGAACCACATAAATGCACCTAAAGTTGTATCTGCTGAAGACAAATCTTTGATTGAGGATTATCTCTCAAAGAATGATGTCACGCAGCTTCCTCCAAATAAAGCAGGCGGAGCAAAGCTCGATCCTTATACGAACGAAAGCCTTCGTGCTGCTCGTAAAGCTTTCAAAGAGGGCACATCATCATGATGGGACTTATGATTCCTACAACAAGCAAATTTACTATTGAACTTGAAACTTGTGATAAAGGTTTGATGGTAAGTTTTTCAGGAGATATGCCTTTTTCTCTTTTTGAAGAATTGAATATAATTCAACAAAGAGCTGTTAGGTATGCTTTTGATCAATATTATGAACGTTGTGTTGAACGTGAAGACTATACATATGTTACACAATGTAATGTCATTTCAGAAATTTTGAACGGGGTATCATGATGAGTGGTAATACAGCAAAGACAATGGGATCCTATAAGGGACTTATCGTGAAGCATAATGAAGATGGGTATTTTGCAAAAAATGGCGCCGACACTCTTGGCTATTGTGAGACAGTAGTAGAGCTTTGTGTCGAGATCGACGACTATTTCCAAGAAACCCAGTTTGGCGAAGACAACGGTATTTTTACTAAGGAAGCATCATGATGGAAAAGACATATGCATCATATGAGCAGACAAAAGTTTTGGTAGCTGCATTACTTGAAAAAGGTACTTCGATCACCATATTCGACGAAGAAGGGGATGTCGCTATTTTCGGCAGCACAAACTGCAATGATATTATGTTGGAGATCGGTGCATCTGATATGGAAACACTAAGTGTCAAACTCGGCGATAAGTGTGTTGCGTCTATTCAGTTAGTGCATGAATATGGTGGGAAATCATCAATCAATGACTATTCTGTGTCTGACTCTGAAATTAAACAAATACTGGAACAAATGATATGAGTAAATTGGCACATAGTGATTTTGAACGCATGTTGATCATTGAGCTTCAGCGGAATCCAAAAGAGACTGCTGCTCATATTATGGCTCAAGCTGCTAAGATCGATAAGCTTGAAAAAGGTTTTAAAGCAATTCAGTCAATGTATGAAGAAGAGATCAATGATCTTTATAGCGAATATGGCTCATATGATGGTGCAACAGGTGAAACTGAATTCGGAAATATGGAAGATCATAGATGCGATCTTGAAGAAAGAAAAGAGAAACTTGACATCATCATAAAAAGCGTTTTGGACGATACATAGGTTTAACATGGCAAAAGAATTTAAAAAGTTTGACAAAGAGTATCGTCATTTAATTGGCAAACCATTGCCGGATGAACGCTTTGACATTTTAGCTGCTGACAAAATTAAATGTTGGGAGTTTATGGGTGAATACAAACAACCATCTCATGTTCATGTAAGGATGGCTGTTTATGAAGTTGATGATCATTGTGAATGGCAAGCTTTTAGGGTCTCTCTGAAAACAATGCCAACGGCACATAAATTGTATCGTTTGCGTAATCGTTGGATCTTGAACGTACTAACTAATCAGGAATCTTTAAAAGCAACAATAGAACGTATACGCATCAATAATTATATCGGCTCAATGCGTCGTGCTAATCTTATTGATGCAGATGGAAAGATCGTAAAACCATGACACCTAAAATTGATCGTTATTACTTTACATTTGGGCAAATTCATCGTACTAGACAAGGTGAAGCAATGAAGGACTTCTGGATTGAAGTCGAAGTTCCTCACAGTACTCTAAGTTGGAAAGTTGCCCGTGATTATTTTAAAGAGCAATTTGCCATTCCTGAGATGCAGAATGGAGCTTGGTCAATGATGTATACCGAATCACGATTCAATAGTAAAGAAGAGGACAATAACCAATTATATCCAAAAGGCTGTTACCTCACTTTGATTCATCCTGATGCAATTCCGAAAGCCGGACTTGAAGCATGACAAAATCAGTTCTTAAGATTGGTCAGAAAGTAGGTGACTTTACATTAATTGGACGTACTCGAAAAGGGGGTAAGAAAACTAGCCCTTCAATTCGAAAACGTTGGAGGGTAGAATGTTCTTGTGGAGCTAAGCTAACAGTACCGGAAATGTACCTTAAGCGTAAAGGTAATCCTAAAACACATTGCGGTTGTAAGAACCCTAAATCATTACGTTCTATTTATAATAATGAATACCGTATCTGGTTAATGGTTCGTGAACGTACTCGCAATGAAGAACATGTTGCTCAAAAGCATTATAGTGCTCGGGGTATTGACATTTGTGATGAATGGTATGATCTAGAAACTGGTTTTGAACTATTCTTCAAAGATGTTGGAAAACGCCCTTCAAAGAATCATACATTAGATCGCATTGACAATATGAGAGGTTATGAACCAAATAATGTCAGATGGGCAACAGGAGCAGAACAAAGAGCCAATCAAGGCGACAAAGTCAGTGGCTATACTGAGCAACAAATTCGAAGCGCCGGCTTTACTCGCGAAGCATTTACTACAGCAATTGCTAGTGGAGCCAATGCTGAAAAGCTTATCAACGGAACCCAAGGAACCTAAGGAATATCAGATGAAACCTACTAATCCAGATCACAAAAGTTATGGCGGACGCTCTACACTTTATACTGCATATCGCCGTCTTAGTGGTAATGGCAAACCAGGAAGCTCATTTAAAGAAGAAGCACGCCGTCAAAAGCAGATCGCTAAAGGACAACTTAAAAAAGAAAATGGACTCTTGATTGTCCCCTAATTGCCAATATATAATATAAGTAACAATTTAATAAAGGAAAAGCATGTCCAGAAAGAAACCTAATAAGCTGACTCTTGTACAGAAACAAGCACTCCCTGGGAAGTTGGCTGAATCATGGCGTGAGTATAATGAGATATTCGCCATCGTCAAAGAAGCTCAAAGAGTCTTAAGGTGGTCAACTCAAACGGAATCTTGGAAACTTGTTGAAAAACCTTCTAAAGTAGGTAAAGACCGTCTTAAGGCTCAACAAGCACAACAAGTTAAAGATGATGCAGCATATGTAGCTCAATTCCATGAGGACATGAAACATTATGACGATTCTTAAATTCAAAAAGAAAATTCGGCAATTTTTCTGTTTTCATAAAGAAGTCATTGCCGATGGGTATAGAGAAGGTTCTTGCATTGAATGTGACAAATTGTTTTGGTACAAAGATGGGTGGGAACCTCTATAATGAAACGTATTGATTGGTTAAAACTTTTGCTTTGGGTATGTGCAATCACATTACCAGGAGCTACATGGATATCTCTTTTAGTTTTCTTATCCAGGTAGTTTGAGTGTGACGGACTTAGGGGCAGCTTTTTAGAAAAGCCTATTTTTGAAAAATTTTTTGGACATTTTGATATGGCGAAGAAACTGAAATATTCCATTAGAGCAATAGCTAGCACACCTGGCTTATACTCTGTTACTAAGCTTGACGATGAAGGCATGCCTTTAGAAACTTATGAAACATCCATCGTAAGAAAAATATGGCCGCCATGTAGTTGTCCTTCTAGAAGATCTCCCTGTAAACATGTTAAGATGGTAAAGCGTTTAGTTAATGAGCAGCCAAATGGCTCTCCTGATTTTGGAATCTTTGATTCTGCACTTGATAAATTTGAAATCACAACACAACCCGAAAATGGAGATTGATCCGATGGGTAGAACTCGTAAATTTAGACCTGATGAACAAGTAATATGCGTAGATGCTACTAATTGCATTACTCTTAGGCAAGGTAAAAAATATATAGTAAGTGAGGTTGTGGCTAATAAAATTACAACCACTGAAAATCCAGGCATCCCTTATCTTGCTTCCCGCTTCCAAAGAGCTTCAGTAAGACAATCTCTTCATAAACATCCTTTTGAAGGAACTACGGCAGCACTATCTTTTGTTGATGATGTTACTCATGAAGTATCTTCTGATCTTTATAAACGTAAAGAAGATATTATTTGGCCTTATGTGACAGTAAAGTTTAATGGAAACCCTACTTGTTATACTTACTCTAATAGTCATCCTGGAATTAATGTAGGTGATTATGTTATTGTACCTGATCGTAGGACTAACTTTGAATATGCAATTGTTAAGGTTGAACGGGTAAGTAAACGTTCTAACTACAATTGGGGACCTCATACTAGAATTATTGATGTTGTAGATGATCAAGCATTCATAGCTGATCAAGAACGCATGAAACAAATTAGTAAGCTTAAGAATGATCTGGCAAGAATTAGTCATAATAAACAAAGGATTGTGAATATTCTCTTAAAAGATAGTCAGCGCATTGATCATTTACTTTCCCAAGATGAACAAGGTAGAGCTCTTATGAAAGAACAAGAACAAACAATGCTTGAACTTAATGCACTAACTGAAGATTGGTAATTAGCAATGAATAACCAAACATTCTCTTTTGTTATTTCAGAGATTGAATCTCAAATCGAAGACCACCTTAAGCAAATGAAAATCAATGAAATGTCGGATGATTTTTATTATACAGGAGGGGGTAAACGACGTGACCAAAAAACACTCTTAGGGCTAAGAGAAGACCTTAGGATAGCAAAGGAAAAAGAAAATGAAACCTGATGAACAATTTACTGCTGAGCAAGAACTGTACTATGGCGAAGATGTACCTGCGGAAGCTATTGGTATCAAAGCAGGGGGATTTGGAGTCTCATTTGCAACCGGATATGTTGTAGTAGATGTAATCCTATTTCTTCTAGTATTAGCACTCGCTACTTTGGCTGTGGTGGCTAAATGGTTTCCTCACATGCTACCTAAACGTCTCCGTAAGCATAATTGATATGACAGAAATTACATCATTTGATGGTAATTACTCTTTTTTGTCTAATTTTTATTACCATGACATTAAGCTAGCTAATGGGCTTATTTACCCTACTAATGAACATGCTTTTCAATCACTCAAGTGTATGTACAGTTGGCAAGCTGAAATGGTTAGATTGGCTAAGACACCTAGTAAGGCTAAACGTTTAGGAAGATCCTATGTTAAAGTATCAAATTGGGAATCAATAAAAGTTGGCTTAATGTACCAAATAAATATGACTAAATTTAAAGATCCTGTCCTAAAAGAACTTCTTCTTAATACTGGAGATATGCCAATAATTGAAGGTAATTATTGGGGTGATATTTTCTGGGGTCAATCTCCTATTGGAATAGGTGAAAATCACTTAGGTAAAATTTTAATGAACATTCGAAAAGAACTTAGGAAAGATTGAGGATAAGGCCGCTTGGTGAAATAGGTAGACACAGCAGACTTAAAATCTGCCGCCGAAAGGCTTACCAGTTCGAGTCTGGTAGCGGCCACCAATGGTAGATCGTCTAATGGTAGGATCCAAGACTTTGACTCTTGAGATGTAGGTTCGAATCCTACTCTACCAACCAACAAGGATAACGTTATGATTGAAATAGAAGCTCCCATACAACGTAAAGCATATTTACGGTTAAATGGACAATTAATTCAATGTCCTTGGGATAATAAAGAAGCTTGTCAATGGGAAATAAGTTATCCTGGACAGCGTCATATGGATGCTGTAATTAAATTCACTGCTAAAGAAGATGCTGAGCAAATGGATCGCATAATCCAAAGAGTATTCCAAGCAGGTAAAAATGCTCGTTCAACAGAAGTTGCTAAACTATTAAATGTCTCACAAGGAATATTTAATGACTGATATCATTTTCCAAAGCAAAGTAAAAGAATTACGTAACTGCGGTAGTTGTAGTTCTAGGCCTAATTTAATCATGTTTAAGAATCCTAGTTCTATAAAACGTTCTGAACCGGGGTTACCTAAACTCGATATAAGAATAGGATCTTATACATATGGAGTAGAATGTTCTAAATGTCAAATGGCATCTGCATGTTCTAATGATCTTAATAGTGCCCTAAATTATTGGGGCTTAACTGGCCATAGGAGGTAATCATGGCAACTCGTAAAACTAAATCTAACTCAGGTATTGATCTTGGTGAATTGCAGAAGCGTTTTCAAAATGCTAAAGCACAGGTAACTCGCACATCAAATGCACTTAAAAAGGCACAAGATGCATCCACTAAAGCTAAAAATGAAATGGCTGAAGTAAGTGATGAATTTGAACAGGCATATCGGGGAGTGACAGGCTGATGTATTATCCTAAAGTTACCTTTAGAGCTCAGGATTTTTTAACCGAAGAGGAATTTAATTCTTTTAAAGAACTGTCTAAAAAATTCTATGATACCAAACAGGAAATAGAAGCTAAAATTAGACAGTCCGAACGTTATAAGATTTTTACTAATGCGTTAGGATATAATTCAGATCGTGATCGTATATGGCAAGGTATTAATTTAGTAGTTACATTTAATATCCCTACTGATTATGTTCCTACGCAAGTACCTTATATTGATCCCAAAGTCTTAAATCAGTTACTGAATAGTAAGCTCTTAACTGATGCAGAAAAACGTGATCTCTTGAAACAACAGAAAATTCTTCCAAATGACAATGTCCCTAAATCAACCGAATCAGAATAATAAATCACTAAAGCCTTTTGGTTTGAGGGATATCCCTCAGATCATTATCACGGCATTAGTCCTACTATTAATGTGTTGGGCATTTGCTTTTTATGCTTATTGGGATGCTTTCTGGCCTCAGTGGAATATGTTCTCCAGGCTAGTACTTTTAACTTGTTTAGTAGTTGCATACATTGCTAACCGAGAATTCCGAAGGATTAAAAAATGACAAACTTTAGTGCGAAAGAATCTGATGTGAGAGCAGATATCTTTAAACCTTCTGGTAAATGGTATGAGACTGTAACTATTAGTATGGAAGGTAAGTACGAACATTCTGATCTTTTTGAAGCTGTTATAACCTCTTATGAAAAACCAGGAATTCGGCAACTTGGAAAAGATTGGATGCTTGTAGTATTAGAACCTCATCATAAACACTCTCACCCAGTTATGATCAAAGGTAAATAAAGTGTTGGATTATAGTAAACTTGGGGAAGCATTACCTCGCGTTAAGGCACTTCTTAGACATTATCAAATTAAAGGGGTGGCTCAAGGAGTACGCACAAAAAAGATTCTATTCGACATGTATATGGGTACTGGTAAAACAGTAGCAGCACTAACCACCTTATTCTGTTTAAAACCTGAGAAAGTACTTATTATATGTTCGCGCAATTCCCTAGGAACCTGGCTCGATGAAATAGATGAATGGTTCCCTGAGTTTGCTAATCCTGCACATTTCAATATAATCAGAGCACAAGGTCTTACTGTTCAAAAAAGAAAAGCCAGATGGCTCTTAAAAAATAAGGTATATTACCTAGCTACGAAAGAGACGATAGTTCGAGATGCAGCTGAAGTGTTAAAAGTCGGCTTTGATGCATATATCATAGACGAATGCCATAAGCTTCCAGGGCACAAAACAAAAACCTTTAAAGCACTAGAAAAGATCCTGAGAAACATTCCCATTAAGATTATGCTCACAGGTACTTGGTTTGAAAAACATCCTGCTCAAGGTTGGAGACATCTACATCTTCTAGACCGTAAGCTCTTTAGGTCATACTGGAAATTTGTAGAAACTTACTGCGTTAGCTTTGATGGGGCATTTGGTAAGGAAATTATTGGGCCTAAAAACATCGAAGGCTTTAACTGGATGATTAAAGAATATGTCTATCGTTTCCACGAGATCGATGGTAGTGTTCCAAAATCAGTTGGTAAGCCTATTTGGATTGAAATGAATAAGCAGCAGGAAAAAATCTATAATGATCTAAGCGCTAATATGTATGCTGAGCTTGAAAATGGCAATTTGTTAATTTCGCAAGTGTCATTATCAACCTTTCAACAACATCGACAACTACTAAATTGCCCGAAAATCCTTGATGAGTCCCTGGGCCTAGGGTCTGCTTTTGAAGGCATTTTAGAACACCTAAAAGATAACGAGAACGACCCCCAAGAACAACATACAGTTATATTCTCTCCTTTTAGAGCATCCTTACCTTACTTTGAAAAGGAATTACAAGATAGAGGATATAAAACCTTTATGTTTGTAGGAGGGACAGATGGTCAAGAAGTTCAAAGAATGTCGAAAGCATTCAGAGCTTTGAAAGGTCAAAAGAGTGTTGCATTAGGTACTATTGACTTTGCTGAATCTTTTCATTTAGGGACTGCAATTAGATCTCATTTTGTCGGGGTACATTGGAATCGTACGCCCATTAAACAAGCAGAAGCCAGACTAGCAAGAGCAGACTCTGATCTGTCCCAAACAATTGTACACAAATACTGGCTATATCGTAATTCGTTAGATCTAGAACGCATACATGTATTAAGACACCGTACGGACAACTTAAACAAAACCTTTAAATCCTCTGCTTCAATCAAGGAATTCCTCCATGTCGTCTGAAACGCGCGATTATCAATATGTAGATGCTCGTTTTATAAAAACTGGCATTATGTTATGTACTGTTTGTGGGAAGGCTATTTATGAAGGCGAGTACCGTTTTTATGAAACTGCCGAAGCATACTTTAATACACATAAGCATTGTTGCTCTGATGATCCTGAATGGGCTAGGAGAGATGCAATTAAAGAAGCAGCAGAGCAGCGTCTTAAAAACATTGAAAAAGACTTTAATAACATATTAGTCAAATATGATCTTGAAGAATCGGACTTAATTGAAATTTTAGGACTTGATTAATAATGTCTGAAATAAAATTTAATTACAAAGTTATTAGTGATGTAGACTTACCAAGACTTGCTGAAAAGGTAAACTATTATCTTAATGAAGGGTATATTACCTGTGGAGGTATTTCTTCTATAATGCAAGAACACGGATCTATAAGATTCTATCAAGCAATTTGTAAGGATGAATCAAATGACCGAAATTCAAGAGGATGATTATTGTCCTAATATAAGTTGTGAGGGAAAAATGTATTTCCCGCCAGTTGAGAATTGTTCTTGTCATATTATGCCTCCATGTGGTAGATGTGTGGATAATGAAATAGAATGTAATACGTGTCATTGGAAACCTGGTGATGAAATCTATAATCCAATTGAAGAACTTGATCAAGAAATTACCGATTCTTTTGGATTATCTGAACAACTCTTAGGTTTACGTCAAAAGAGGAAATAAAAAGTTAGATGCTGACCATAAGATTCCCCTTGAAAAGCCACTTTATTGAATTTAATATAATTTTCTAGTTTCAAACCGCTGGGGGCTCTCATGACAGATCAAGATAAGTACGTGACTGTTGAAGTCCGTTATTTATCGATGAGCCATACTTCTCTCCAAGTTGAATATACTGATACATTCGGCGCACAAGAGGAAGCATGGATCGCTTTTGAACATATTAAGGATCGAAATGAGATCGACATCTTTGCTGATGTCTTTGAATTAGAAATCAACCATACAATAGCTTTAAGAGAAGGATTCATTGATGACTGATGAAGCTCTAGGATTAGTTCTACACGAAGAACAGGAAAAGGGGGAAAGGGTTGCAGTTATTAGAACATCAGACCGAGTCCTCTTTAAACAATGTCGACGTAAATGGGGTTGGAATTCTCATCTAAGACAAAACATCGGCCCAAAACAAAATGCAGCTCCATTATGGTTTGGTACAGCTTTTCATTATGTAATGGAAGACTACCACGGACATCGTATTTATAAAGATCCTAAACATGCCTTGTTAGCTTATGCTGAGGCGACCAAGAAGCAGAATTCAGACCAGCTTCCAGATGATTGGAAAGATCTTTTGGAAATGGGTTATACCATGATTGACTATTATGTCAAGTGGGCTGAACGAAGAAAACATTCTCTTTTACCTACTTATGTACATAATGGTGTTCCGCAAGTAGAAGTTAATTTCCGTATCCCAATTCCAGTCTCCCCTGAACTCTTAGCAAGATCTGGTTATGATAGAGTAATCTATTCAGGAACTATTGATAGGGTAGTTATTGATCATGCTTTAGGAGTTTTATGGCTCTTAGATTATAAGACAGCTAAACAATTTGCACAGTTGCACTTTCAGACAGATCCTCAAATTACTACCTATTGTTGGGCTGGTGCTTATATGTATGACATGCCTGTTCAAGGAATGATCTATGCACAGCACTTGAAAAGAGAAATAGGTAGTCCTCGTATTTTGAAATCAGGAAAGATGTCAATAGCACAAAATCAATCAGTAACCCATATTACATATAAAGAAGGTTTAATTGATCTTTATGGTTCTATTGAAAAGTCGCCTGTTGAGAATGTAGAGTATCTTAATAACCTTGCAAAGCTTGAAGATGAAAGACAAGATAAATTTATCCGTTATGATTATGTGAATCGTTCAGCTCGTATGCAAGAAGCTGAAGGTAAGAAGATCCTTCTAGAATGTGAAGATATGCTGAATCCAAATCTTCCATTATATCCTAATCCTACAAGAGATTGTGCCCATATGTGTGCTTTCAATGGTGCATGCGTAAGTATGGATGATGGTTCAGATTGGGAAGGTATTATCAACGATGAATTTAAAAAGAGAGATCTTGACTATGATTCATGGAGAAAGTATCTGAAGCCTCCAGAAGCATATCTCCCTAAAACCCCTGAAGTAAATCAATTCGACATTTAAAGGAACTAAGATGGCTGATCCAACTAAAGCTGAAGGCTCTGTTGAAATCCCGAAGACTGCCTTTACCATCACTTCACAACCTATCCAGACAGAACGCTATATCAAGATTATGGTATATGGTGATTATGGTACTGGCAAATCTACTCTAGCAGGTACTTCAGTTGATGTCTCTCAAATGCGTGATGTCTTGCTTATTGATGCTGAAAGTGGTGAGATGGCATATGATGAAAATCCGCGTATTGAGAATTCAGGTCTTATCGATCGTATTCGGGTTACAGATTTTAAATCAGTGGCTAAAGTACAACAATTCCTTAAAGCACATTGTCATCATCGTGATCTTGGCAATACTGAAAAGCTTCTTGAATTGGAACGCATGGTTAAACCAGGAGTTGAAATCACTGAGCCAAAACAATATCGTACAATCATCATCGATTCCTTAACCGAAATTAATGAATTTTGTATGTACCAATTACTCGGGCTTTCAACAGGAATGGAATTAGATCCTGAGACAATGGATGTCGCTGAATGGGGTGAATTCCGAAAGAACAATCAGATGATGCAGTTGCTCATTCGAGCATATCGTGATCTGCCAATGAATGTTATTTTGATTTGTTCTTCTGCATATACACAGGATGAACTAAAACGAAAAGCATTTGCACCCAACATCACAGGTAAACTCTCTTTACAAGTTCAAGGGTTTATGGATGTTGTAGGTTATTTGATGTCTGGTAAAATTGCTGAAGGAAATGAACAAGCTCCTCGGAGACTTTATGTCCAGCCTGTAGGTAATTTTGCAGCTAAGAATCGACGTGCCATCTTCAAAGGTGCGCACTTTGATGATCCAACAATGGGTCAAATCATGTCTGCTCTGAAGCTAATTTCAGAGTAGTGTAAACGCACAATAATGTGCATAATAGAGGAAGATGAATATGTCTGATGAAGCAGTAGATACTTTTTTGGATGGTGAAAATGAAGAAGGTTCTTTGATGATGGATCTTTCCGACGTCGAAGCGATGTCCTTTGATGCCATTCCTAAGGGTATGTATCCCGTAGTTGTTGACAGTGCAGAGTATCAAATCTCTAAAGCATCCAGTCAGCCAATGTGGGCAATGACTTTCACGATCACTGAAGGTGAGTACGAAAATCGTAAACTGTTCTCCTACTTCTCGTTCAGTGAAAAAGCTAAGGGCATGACCAAGACTAATCTGGCTGCTCTTGCACCTGAGTTGTTGGAAGGTCCTTTCGACATTAAGAAAATTGCTGATGAAGGTTATCTTGCAGGTAAAACTGCTCTTGCAAAGGTTGCAGTTGAAAAGGGTCAGGATAATGAAGATCGCAATGCTATCAAAGTACTGAAGCCTCTCAGCGGTGATACTGCTGAAGGCGACGGCTTTGAAGTTTAAGTAACTGTGGTGAATGGTCAGGTGGCAGGCAAATATGCGTCACTTGACCATGAGCTGCATTCTGTAGGATCTCTTTCACTTTCTAAAGCAGTTAAGTGGTTAAAGAAAGAACATCCTGAAGCTTCGGTATCATATCCTACAGCGTTGAAGCTTGTGGAAACCAACAAATTACGATCTAGAAGAGTTGGTAATATTCACCGGATCGATCTTGAAGAATTAAATAGGTTTGTAGCTCATGGCAATTGGAATGATTCGGAAGAATTAATTTCAAGTTCACAAGGCAATGCTAATGAAAGCAATGTCGTATCATTAACACAATTTCGAAATGGAGACGATCATGGAACCAACTAAAGCATTAGTAGTTCTTTCTGGAGGCCAAGATTCAACTACTTGTCTATTTTTGGCAAAATACGACTTTGATGAAGTCCATGCTATTACATTTAACTATGGTCAACGTCATGCTATTGAATTAAATTCAGCCCGTAAAGTAGCTGAAATGGCGGGTGTCGCTAGTCATGAAATTATCACGTTAGAAGCCCAAGAATCAGATCATTCTGGAATACTAACAAGTGCTAAGATTCTTAAAGGAACGTCTCCATTAGTTTCCGATAATGAATTGGAACAATATGAAGATCATGCTTCTCTCCCAGGTGGGCTTGAGAAGACTTTTGTTCCAATGCGTAATCAATTATTTCTTACCATTGCAGCTAACAGAGCTTATGTACTAGGATGCCAGAACTTAGTTACTGGTGTCTGTGAAGAAGATTTTGGTGGTTATCCTGATTGCCGACAAATATTTATTGATGCTCTTCAACGAGCATGTAATCTTGGTACCTTTACAGGTGAAGATGGCGCTTTAGGAAGCTTAAAGATTCATACTCCCTTAATGAATACTACCAAAGCTGGAAGTGTTACCTTTGCCTTACAAATAAAAGGTTGCTTTGACGCATTAGCTTGGTCCCACACAGCATATGATGGACAATATCCTCCTCTTGGACATGACCATGCTACGCTCTTAAGAGCTAAGGGTTTTGAAGAGGCAAATGTTCCAGATCCTCTAATTCTACGTGCGGTAAAAGAAGGATTGATGGACCTTCCAACAACGCCTAATTACGATGGAGCAGTAGTTGAAAAATATTTGGCATTCCTTCCTTCGCTTAATGCAGGAAATGATGGAGTCTCTGCATGACTATTACAGCAGCTCCTAATCACGAATTTTTAAGCACAAAGACATATACTCATAATATAGGATTATCTTGTGCTTTCAGACAATGGAGAGCAGAATCTCATTGTAGATTCCTACATGGATATGCTCTTCAGATCCGAATGGAATTTGCTGCCGTTGAGCTTAATAAAGAGAACTGGGTTGTTGACTTTGGTTCTCTTAAAAGCCTCAAAGGAATGCTTGAAGATACCTTCGATCATAAAACGTTAGTTGCTGAAGATGACCCAGCACGTAGAAAATTTGAAGAAATGCATAATGCTGGAATTATTGATATGGTTGATGTTGAGCATTGCGGTATGGAAGCAACTGCCAAATTAATCTTCGAATGTATTGTGACTTGGCTCGTAGATAACGGCTATGGAGAAAGAGTTGAATTGCGTCGTGTAGAAGTCTCTGAACATGAAGCCAATTCAGCTATCTACCAAAAGGTTTATTAACATGACAGATAATTTACCCCTTAGTCTGAGAGATGGTGTTTTACGTACTAAACAGTTAAGTGAACATCTCAACATGTATAGTTCATTACATATTAAAAGAATGCCTTCAGGTAATCTTTGGTTATGTGAACGTAACTATACCGCTATAGAGGTAGATTGGACAAATCACTTTCAAATTACTAAAGAAGAAGCTTTGGATATAATTGCTAGTGATTTAGCAAAACCTTGGATGGATTTAAAAATATGACAAAAGAACTTAAAACTGATCCTATATTAACAAAGAAGATTCCAGTGATGGAAATGTTTGGGCCTACTATCCAAGGCGAAGGTCTTCTTATTGGAGCTCAAACACATTTCATTAGATTTGGTCTTTGCGATTATAAATGCACAATGTGCGATAGTATGCATGCAGTAGACCCAAAGCAAGTACAGGCTAATGCTGAATGGTTAACGCAACAAGAGATTATAGACAAGTTTGCTAATCATCATGCGAAGTCAAAAGGTAGAAGTAATTGGATTACTTACTCAGGAGGTAATCCTTGCATTCACAATCTGAATAGGTTAACTGCAGATTTTAAATCAGCAGGTTTTCATATCAATGTAGAAACCCAAGCTACTAAATGGCAACAGTATCTTAATTATGTTGATGTCATTACAATGTCTCCTAAGGGGCCTGGTATGGGTGAATCTTTTGATTCAAGAGAATTTAGGGCTTTTCTTGATCAAGTACGTAATACTGGTGCCGCTAAAGTATGTAAGATTGTAGTCTTCGATCAACGTGATCTGGAATTTGCTGCTCATGTTTTTGAAATCTGTGCAGAATATGGTGTTGTCAGTAAGTATCTAAGTTTAGGTAATTCATATCCTCCAGGTAGAGAGATTGCAGATAGTTTTGGAAATTCTGACAGGCAAGAAGATGTTGATAACCTTTTGAGATTAGAACTCTTGAAAGACTATAGAGTTTTATGTGATAATATTCTTAGCGATGAACGCTTCTTTGATACCGTTTTCCTTCCACAACTTCATGTACTTACATGGGCTAATAAAGCAGAGGTTTAATTCTATGGCATCTTTCCTTCCAGTAGCACCACCGCATATTCTTAAAGAACTCTTTTCCAATACACGAATTCTACATAATGCTTTTTACCTTGCTCATGAAGTAGTAAAAGATCCTGAAGCATATGAACAATTTAAACCTGGAAATGATCTGAATCGTAATTGGACTATGAATCGTACAATTATGGACAATTCAGTAATCGAATTGGGTAATTCTGTAGATTTTGGAATGGTAAAAGAAGCTACTGAAATCACAGGAGCTCAAGTAGTAGTCTTGCCAGATGTTCTTCTTGATGGGCAAGGAACTCTTGAAGCATCCGTAAAAGCATATCCTGATTGGGCTGCTTATTTTTCTTCTAGAGCTGAACTTATGTTTGTTCCCCAAGGGGAAAATATGATTAGTTGGCTTCGTTGTCTTGAACAATTTATGGCTATGTTTACAGGAAATCAACCCGCTTGGATTGGTATTGCACGTAATACAACTGGACGTATTTGTAATTCTCGGAGAGAACTCGTTGACATTGTAAGTACTCTTTATCCTAGAGTCAACATTCATCTTTTAGGCTTTTCTGATTATGTTTGGGATGATATGGTTTCAGCAAAACATCCTGCAGTAGCTTCTATTGATTCTGCAGTGCCAGTAAGATTGGCAAATTCAGAACAGCTATTATCCAAGGAATTCCATACTTTTGTTAATTTAAGTGGCAGAGGGAATTGGTGGGAAACTGCTAAACATAATGAATGGATGGATTTTAATACAATAAAAGTAAACCGTATGATTCGTTCAATTTAAGTTTGGGGGCTTAAATGCCAGGATGTGAAGATTGTCCTTATGGAGGAGTTAAAGTTGGATCGAGAGGTCCAGCTGACTCTCCATTAGTCATTATTGGTGATGGGCCTTCTCCTATCGAAATGGTTCATAAGAAAGCATTTACAGGGCAGCATAAGAAACTAATTGAAGGTATGCTTGAAAGAGGTGGTTATAAAGCTGCTGGGATTGAACCATTATATATTAATGCCATTGAATGCTTTGCCAAAGATAAAAAGACTGGGCGTAAAATAATTAAGAATAAAGCAGGTAAAAAGATAGGAGAAAAAGAAGGGGGTAAATCTAAATATAAACGTGCTCTAAAGAATTGCAACAAAAGGCTTCTTGAAGAAATTGGCTCACATCCTAGAAAGCAAATTATTGCATTAGGTGTAGGAGCTCTTCATGCTATTACCGGAAACCACAAACTTAAAATTGGTAATGAAAGAGGTTCAGTAATTGAATCTGATTTAGCTTCTGAAGGTGTCTTTGTTACATATCATCCTTCCACTATGATAGCTGGAGGGGGTTCTCTAAAGCAATATACCCATGACTTTCAAAAAGCATTTAGTTTATTCCAAGGGGGAACATTCAAAAAATATGTAGAGCCTAAACATATTACCCTTACAAATAAGAATCAAGTTAAAGCCCTTGCTAAGATGTTGAAGAAACGTCCAGGGGCTATTATTGGTTCTGATATTGAGACTGGAGGATTTAATTTTTGGGAGCATGAAACTTTAGAAATAGGCTTTACTTGGAATGGTAAATTCGTATTTATAGTTCCTGGAGAATTAATTACTCCTGATCTATTTGAAAATGAATGTAAGTTTCTTTGGCATAACGGTAAATTCGACATTCGTTTTATGTGGGCTCTTGATTGTTGGGATGCTAGAGTTGATCATGATACAATGCTTATGTCTTATGTACTTGATGAAGTAAAAGGAATACATGATCTTGAACAAGTAGGTAAGGATTGGATTGGTGCTCCTGACTACAAAGGAATGTTGAAACCATATTTACCTAATAAGGATACTTCCTATAGAGAGATACCTGATGATATACGTAGGAAATATGCGGCTTTAGATATTGGGATTACATATCAACTATACGCGCCATTATGGGCCAAGCTACAAGAAGATCCAGCCTTAAAGAAAAATTATGAAAAAGTACTTATTCCAGCATCCAACTATCTTGCTAGGGTAGAATGGAATGGTTTCCAAACAGATCAGAAATGGGTTCAAGAACATAAGGAATCTATGGAAGCTGAGATGAAAGAATGTCAGAAAACTTTTCAAGATCTGGCTATTGCATCTTGGGGTAAAGAGGTAAATACAAATTCATATAAGCAACTACAGAAGTATCTTTATGGGCATCTTAAATTGGGGCATATAGACCAATCTACTGATAAAGATACCTTAGAATCTTTACCTTCACATGAATGTTTAGAGCCATTACTTAGGATTCGAAAGATCCAAAAGTATTTATCGACATACGTATATCCGTGTATCGAAAAGATTGACTCTGATGGAAGAATTCATGCTACCTATAATCTAAATGGTACAGTAACAGGACGCTTATCATCAGCTGGACCTAATATGCAGAATATTCCTAGACAGCCTGAAGTAAGAGGTATGTTTATAGCTCCGGAAGGAAGAATCTTAATTGAATGTGACTTATCTCAAGCTGAATTAAGATCCTTAGCTCAGTTATCTGGAGACGAAGAATTATGCAGAATCTTCAACAATGACGAGATTAGTCTTCATGATGAAGTAACTGCTGAAGTATTTGAAGATTATACCAATCCAGAGATAGGCGCTTTTGAAAAGCATGAAATGAAGATGCGAGGCAAAGCCATTAACTTTGGTATTGTTTACGGAAGACAAGCATTCTCTTTTGTTGCTGAGTTTGACATTACTTTGAATGAAGCACAACGTTGGATTAATAAATGGTTAGATCGCTTTCCTGATGCAGCACGCTTTATTAAGGGATGTCGTAATGCAGTTATGAAAGGCCAAGCTCTAGGAACAGTCTTCGGAAGAAAAAGAAGATTTGGTATTGTAACCTTAGAGCGTAGAAGACGTCTTGAAAATACTGCATCTAACTTTCCACACCAGAGTACTGCAGCAGATATTACTTTGATTGCTGGTACTATCTTAGAACCAATCCTTAGAGAAAAGTATAATGCATTAATTGTTAATACTGTACATGACTGTTTGATCATTGAATGTGATCCGGAAGATCGAGAGGAGATTTCTCACCTAGTAACTACCACTATGGAACAAGTACCAAAAGATTGGGGACTTTTAAGAGTTCCTTTCCTAGCAGAATCTGAATTAGGAATTCGCTGGGGTCATCTAATTGGATCACCTGAATTTAATAAGCAATTTGAAGAGGTCAGTAATGTCAACACTCTTGGAGACGAATATTCAAAAGTATTGGAGACTCTCGAGAGCTTGGAATCAAGTTAGCGGTAAGTTTGAATCTACTTTTACCGTAGAAGAAGCAATGACTGAGTGTGCTTTAATTCTTGAAACAAGTAATCCTGCAGGAAGATTATATTCCTTAGTACAAGAACTTTATAGCAGCATTATCTTGTTTGGTACTAAAGCACAAAAACAAAAAGCAATAAAAAATAAAGCTCAAACAACCAAAACAAGCACAACTAATTTAAGAGGGTAATAATGATGATTAACAAAATTAGTATCGAATTAGATTCCTTACATGATAAATTTGATTTCTTTGGTTATGATTTCAGTGAGGAAATTTGGACTCAAAAATACAAGTTCCATAAAGATAATTCTATCTTAGATACCTTCCATAGAGTAGCTTTAGCTATGGCAAGTGCTGAAGTAGAAGGTATCGAAGCTGATTGGTATTACAACTTTAAAAAGGTTATGTCACAAGGATTGTTTGTTCCCGCAGGAAGAAATCTTGCAGGAGCAGGTACTGGCAATCGAGTGACGTTAGTTAACTGTTTTGTAAACAAAACCATTGAAGATAACCTTGATGACATTATGCTGGCTAATAAACAAGCAGCATTATCAATGCAACAAGGAGGTGGTATTGGTACTGACTTTTCTACCGTAAGGCCATCTGGTGCACGACTACAGCGTACAGGTTCTCCAAGTTCAGGACCAATCCCATTTATGCGTATGTGGGATTCAATGTGTCAAACCATTATGTCTGCCGGGAATCGTAGAGGTGCTATGATGGCAACTCTAAGTGACACCCATCCAGATCTTATAGATTATATCCATTGTAAGAGAGAAGCAGGGTCATTAGTTAATTTCAATATCTCGGTACTAGTTTCTGAAGCTTTCTTATCCGCCATTGCTGAAGATGCAAAATGGCCTTTATACTTCCATGAACCTATGTACTTTGAAAGTCGTGAGGATGAAAGACCTCAAGAGCTTAAAGATTATGACTTCATAGATGAAAATGGTGTTCAACAATATACTTACTCAGTACATGATGCCGGAGATCTTTGGAATCAAATTATTGAAAATACCTATGAATATTCTGAACCAGGTATCATTTTCATTGATGAAGTCAATGCAATGAATAATTTAAATTATGTAGAAGATATCCGCTGTACAAATCCTTGCGGAGAACAACCATTACCTCCATATGGTGCATGTAATTTAGGTGCAATTAATCTTGCTAAATTAGTTAAGAAACCCTTTACCCCTCAAGCAACTTTTAACTATGATGCTTTTAAAGAAGCAATTAACATAGGCGTAAGATTCCTTGACAATGTAATTGATGTAACTAATTACCCTCTCGAAGAACAAAAAGAAGAGCAACTGAATAAAAGACGTATTGGTCTTGGCTTTACTGGATTAGCTGATGCCATTGCCCAACTTGGATTTAAATATGGTGACTTAGCTTCTCTTAATTTTGTAGATACCATGGGTGAATTCTTTGCTAATATGGCTTACCAAGCATCAGCCAAATTAGCATATGAGAAAGATTCCTTTTTATTATATGATGAAGAAAAATTCCTTCAGTCCAAATTCGTTCAGAGACTATCTTCTGAAACAAAAGGAATGATCAAAAAGTATGGTATGCGTAATGGGGTTGTATTAACATTAGCTCCTACAGGAACCACGTCTATTGTTTTCGGTAATGTTTCTTCTTCATGTGAACCTAACTTTGCTTTGGAATATAAACGTAAGGTAAGAAATAACGATAATACCTGGCGTGAGAAAACCGTAGAGAGTTTCCTTACCAGATTCTATAAGCATGTAAATAATGATCCTGATATTAAGATTCCAGAGCATTTTGTAACTGCACAAGATCTTGGGGTTAAAGAGCATATTGATATTCAGGCAGCATTACAGAAATGGATTGATTCTTCTATCTCTAAGACAGTTAACTGTCCTACTGAAATGACATTTGAAGAGTTTAAGGATGTTTATTCCTATGCAGCTAGTAAAGGTTGTAAAGGATGTACTACATATCGTCCTTCTGATGTTAGAGGATCTATTCTTTCAATTGACGATGATGAAGAAAAGAAAGCTATTTCACCTACATCATTGCTAAGAGATAGGCCTGAAGAATTATATGGTGTTACATATAAGCTTACTTGGCCTCATATGTCATCAGCATTATACATGACAGTTAATCAAGATAGTAATGGAAGGCCTTTCGAAATATTCTTCGCTACTAAAGACGCCAGATATCATGAATGGATGACAGGACTAACATTAGCAATTACTTCCATTTTCCGTCTTGAATATAACTCAGCATTCATTGCTGAAGAATTATCACAAGTTGTTTCCATGTCGGATACTGCTTGGGTTAATGGAAGACATTATGGCTCTCTGATTGCTTATATTGGGGAATCACTACAAGCGCATTTTATTAAGCTTGGGATGTTAGAGCCTGATGAAATTCAGCCTTCTATTAGCGCGGAAAAGAGTACTAGTGGTAGTGGAGTAAAAGGCGAGATTTGTCCTACATGCAGACAACCTACTTATGTTAATGTTGCTGGATGTATGACTTGTTCATCTTGCGGATATTCCAAATGTGGTTAATTGCATTATTTATTCTTGCGATTATATACTGCATGATATTAAATGAAATGGATAAGGAATAAAAACATGCCAGACGAGAGTAAAATGCAAATTGCTTCCGAAACTTTAACAAGAGCAGCTCAAAATTCTACTGCTTCAGTAAAAGATATGGTAAAGAGTCCTAGTCACTATACAGGTGTTTTAGGTGAAAGGTTAGGTATTGAAGTTATTGATATTGCCAATGTCTTAAATTTAAATGGTAATCGATTCTCAATTCTTAGATACGTACTAAGAGCAGGCCTTAAAGATCCAGCTAAGGAAATTGAAGACCTTGAGAAGATTAAAGAATATGCGGACTTTGAGGTGAGACGCCTAAGAGGTGAACCTGTTTCAAGGACAAGTAGAAAAAGAGAAGGATTTACAAATGGGAACGATTGATGATGTAATTGGAGCACCTATTTCTTTACATGGACTAGGTTTTCTTCAAATTAAATTACCTGAAACTTATAGAATGCATGTATGGCACCCTGAACTTCCTAAACGATCATGCTTTGAACATTCGCAAGTACATGATCATCGTTTTGGTTTTCGTAGTAGAGTTATAGTAGGTAAGCAACGTAATGATACTTTCTTCTTAAGTAGGGCTGTTCCTGTTAGTTTTTCACACATAGCTTACTTACATGAAGGCGCGCGTATGGAAAATGGAGGGCGACCTTGGGTTGAGCATTATGAGGGACAACTTAAACAAGTAAGTAGTCAGGAAATTAGTGTAGGTGAAACTTATGATATGTTACCTTATGTATATCATTCTTCAACTGCATTAGGAGATGGTAAGACAGTTACCTTAATGAAAAAGACAGAAGAACATGATAAAGGGGCACATTCATTATGTCAAATAGGGGTAACTCCTGATGATAAATTTGACAGATACCAAATGTCAAATGGTGATATGTGGGAAATCGTAGCTGATTGCTTAACTTCGAAAAAGGAAGAACAATGAAAACCGATCCTAAATTAGGCATTAGAGTTAGAAAAGCTTTAGTTAATGCTGAGATTGAGAATCCTGTCGATTTTGCAATGTTTGGTAAAACGAATGTTTCTGACTTAGAAAGAGACTTAGCTCCTTTTTGTGAGAACTTAGGGCTAAATCTTAAACATCCATCTACTGAGGGAACACCTCATCGACTAGCCAAGATGTACAAGAATGAAATTTTTTCAGGTCTTGATTATGAAAACTTTCCAGCATGTATGGAAGTTCCTAATGATGGTAAGGCTGATGAAATTGTTTTAATTCGGAATATTGAATTAAAGAGCCTTTGTGAACATCATTTTATGCCTATTATAGGAAGTGCCCATGTGGCATATATCCCAGGTGCTAAATTAATTGGACTGTCTAAAATCAATAGGGTAGTAGAGTTCTTCGGAAGACGCCCTCAACTACAAGAACGTCTGACAGAACAGATTGCAACTGCTTTTATTGAGATCTTGGAAACGAAGGATGTTGCAGTAATTATCGAGGCTGAACACTTTTGTGTTAAATTTAGAGGTTGTGAAGACCATCATTCAGATACGGTGACTTCCAAAATGTCTGGACGCTTTAAAGATGTTCCAGAAGCTCGTGCAGAACTCATGGCACTAATCAACAGGAGATAGAATGAAAGAGATTTTTGTTTTTGGTTCAAATCGTGCTGGGCGTCATGGTATGGGAGCTGCATTATTTGCAAGGAAATATCATGGAGCTGTTTATGGAATAGGGGAAGGTCTTACTGGAACTGCATATGCTATACCTACTAAAGATGGAGATTTAAATACGCTTCCTTTAAGTGAAATTGAAAAGCATATAGTTATTTTTATAAAATATGCAAGGAGTAATCTTAAAATGTTATTCATGCTTACTCCAATAGGTACTGGATTAGCAGGTTATTCTAAGAGTGAGATAGCTAACATACTTAAGAAGTATGAACTACCTAATAATATTGTACTTACAACATCATGGCTAGATTAGGAAATGAAATGGGACAGATAAAGATTAATGTCATGGATACGGAGACGACTGGGTTTCCTCCAAAAGCAGACATTGTTGAATTTGCATATACGGAATTATTCGTAGATTTAAATAATGAAGGTATTACTGAAAATCTTCGGGTCGGGGATACTCACAGTATTCTCGCTAAGCCAACATATCCAATCAATATTAATGCTTTAGCAATACATCACATTAGGGATGATATGCTAGTCGCTGCAAAGCCTTCTCGCGAAGTCTTGGATGAAATGGCTGAGATACAATGTGACTATTGGGCGGCTCATAATGTTGCCTTTGATAGTAAGTTCTTTAATCCTGAAGATACTGAATGGCTATGTACTCTTAAGATAGCTCAAACAATGTATCCAGATGCCCCAGCACATAAGAATCAGGTGTTAAGATATTACCTTAAGCTTGATCATCATATGACAGAATCAAGAACTTTACCAGCACATAGAGCAGGTCCTGATACTTATGTAACTGCCTTTCTTTTAGCTAAGATGCTGGCTTCAAAGAAAATGACACTTGCAGAGATGATAGTGGTATCTGGTTCTAATGTTAAAGTAGGTAAGATACCTTTTGGCAAACATAAAGGAACTCCATGGAATAAAGTACCTAAGGATTATCTAATGTGGTTGGCAAAAAATTCAGAAGATACTGAAGTAGTAGAGACTGCTAAATTTCATTTGAAAGGGGAATCATAATGACTACTATGCAGAAAGTTTCTTGGACAGATATTGAAACTTATGTCAACAATCTAGCATTAGTCCTTAATCGATATCAATGGGATGGTATTATAGGAGTTTCAAGGGGAGGCCTAATACCTGCTGTAATGTTATCTAATAAGCTTGATATTAAGTTCCTAGGTTCTATAGAAGCAGTTACTTATGATGAACCAGGAAAAATTAATGAGAAAGGTACTAGGTTAGGTCCTCTGGTTAATATTCCGAAGGGGCTTAAAGAAGACCGCATCATTATTGTGGATGATATTCTAGAAACAGGCTCTACTGCAAAAGCATTATATGAACACTATCCAGATGCTTATTATCTTTTTATGGGTAAGCGTCAAGATACTAATCTGGGCCGGTTACAGAAGTATTACTACTCCGCCACGTGGGAGCATAATAAATGGCTCACATTCCCTTGGGAACCTGAACCAGAAAAAGTACCATTTCCTTTTTAAGAAGGGATGGGGTTACCGATGGAGGCAATCAGTAACCCCTGGAGTTGGTCAGTTAGTATTATCGGATGCTGCTGACCAACAACCTCTCTCTTGCCCAGTTTCATTATGAGCAATGATTTGTTCTTTAGTTCCGCGAGTTAAAACGTCCTCTCGTGATGGTAAGATAGGCTTCCACCCAACACAATCAACTCGTTCCATTTCGCCATTAGCCCCTTCAAGCTCTAGGCTAGTCCCGATACCAGGGGTCGAGCATCCTATCAACCCCATCGTTAGTACGAGTACGCAAGTCGTCTTCAATAGCATCCCTTTGACGGGCATCTCTGAAGGCCTTTTCTGTAGCTGCAACTTTTGCGTCTTGTCTAGCATCCGATTTTCCTTTCCAATAAATTCCGCCTACAATAGCTAAAGCACCACCAACATACATTAGGATATCTTTTACAGGACCTAATAATTCCCATATTCCTAAGATGAAAGACATTACAAGACTCCTTCTTGTTTCTTATTGTCCACATACTTAGTCCAGATAAAGTACCCAGCAACTAAAATCAAGCCTATACCAACAGCTGTCATAAGAATATGATTGTCCTGTTGTGATTGTAGAAGGTCTATCGCCTCTTGCGTCCCTTGTGTATTTAATTGCTGTGCTTTAGTTAAAAGCTCGGAAATAGAATCAAATGAAATCCCAGCTCCTGCAGTGGCAGTTACCACAGCACCTTTAACCCTTTTACTACCTGCTACAGTAGTTGTTTCCGTGCGTTTAAGCGCGAAGTCTGACCAGGTCTGAGGCCCTACAGTACCATCAATTGTTAAACCATTCTTTTCTTGGAACAGCATAACTGCTCTTTCAGTAGCAGGACCAAAAGAACCATCCACAGTGACATTGAACTTATGTTGGCGTAATGCCATTTGTAAAGCTCTTACTTTATGTCCATATGAACCTAATTTTAGAATAGTATCTGCAGAAAGTGAACGGTAGATTTCATCAAGCTTTTCGGCATACTGGTTTTCTCTGTAACGAGGCCCATTATAACGATAGCCAATGGTATCAGTATCCCAACTTTGTAATGCCGTAACTAATCCCCATTCCACTAAAAGATTTGCAAAGGAATCTAATTGAGATTGTGCTGAATCACAGAAAGCACTGACCATATCTTTAACTGTATCATAGCCAGCATCTTTATGATTAAAGCCCATAATCTGATAAGAGCCCCAAGAACAAGATTTCAAAGCAGCTTCTGGATCTAATTCCAAAGCAGCCTGCAATCGAGTATATTGATGAGCACCTCCTGCACCATATAAATTACGATTCCAAGACTTGCTAGAAATGTTAGGGTGGCTTTGATTATACTTGTTCTTTGTTTCACGGGCAAAGATATGTGCCTCGAATAGAATAGTAGGTCTGCCGTCAGGTAAGAAAGGACCTCTTGCAGATTCTTTCAAAGACATAGCCATAAATTTATTAGGGTCAATATTAAGACTATTTGCCTTATTTACAATAGCTCCTGGAGCTAAAGTAGCTGCTCTTCCATAAAACCAATCCATATTAATAATATCCAAATTTGACATAATTACCTCCTATGTCATTAAGCTTCTAACATTGCTAGGCGTGCTTCGATGTCATCAATGACAGTTTTAAGATTGCTATTTTCTGTAACGAGTTCATCGTTCTTTGCTGAAAGTTCTTGGACCGCCTTAACGAGGGGACCGAACAGTTCCTCATAGGCGAGAGAGAGAACATCTTCCCCACCGTCGTGGGATGCGTCCTTGAAGCCGCCGAAGTCGATGCCCGTGTCAGCGATAATTTGCTGGACCTCTTGGGCGACAAAGCCGTGGTGATAACGGGTCCGCGTATGCGTGCCATCGTGCGTGATGTTGGAAAGCTTGTTGGCTTCGAGCCATGCGGCTTTTTGGGCGTCATATTCGGCTTTGGCCGTCTCATACTCTGCTGAAGCAGCGGTTGACCAAGCATCAAATTCGATCTCATGGACAGCGAGGGCCGTGTTGTATGTAGCTAGATCGGCTTCGTATTGCGTGACCGCTTCTGCGTCTTCGTCATCTTCAGGCGCTTCAGGTTTAACTAGGTCGAAAGTGGGGGCACCTTCGAGAGAGACGAGAGGGTCGATTTCGATAAAAGGTGCAAGTGGGGCTGGCTTGTAGTCCTCGCGCATATCCCATTTGTAATCGACGGGACGGAGCTTATTGATCCAGTCGAGGCCAAGAAGAGTGTCGCGGATGTCGGTTTTGTCACGCTCATCTGAACGCACGACGAGTGCGGCATAGGCATAGGGTGTGGAGAAGGTATCGCCGAGTTGAATTTGGAAGGAACCCGTGACCTGCGCGTTGTACCCAACACCTGCCGAATTGGAATATCCGGTAGAGGTGTTAAGGGCATACGCGCCGAGGGCCGTGTTGGAGTTGTCAGCGGTTGATGAACCCATCGCGGACAGGCCGATTGCCGTGTTGTAGCTGCCCGTGGTGTTGAGGTTGAGCGCCGTATCACCAACCGCAGCGTTATAGTTTCCGGTGGTATTGGCTGCGAGTGCCCCACGGCCAAGCGCCGCAGATTGCACGCCAGTGGTGTTGTTTTGCATAGAGCCATATCCAACCGCTGTGTTGTAGTCTGCAGTGTTGGACTCAAGGGCAACATACCCAACGGCTGTGTTGTAGTGAGTTGTTGTGTTTGCGGTGAGGGCATTGGTGCCCACTGCCACGTTTTGTTGGCCCGTGGTGTTTGCGGCCATTGCGCTTTTCCCAACCGCCGTGTTGTCGATGCCCGTGGTGTTTGCCGCCAAGGTGCCCGCCCCTATGGCCGTGTTTTGAATGCCCGTGGTGTTTGCATCTAGCGCAGTTGCACCAACCGCCGTGTTGGAGCCGATGTCACCCGCGCCACGGCCAACGTCCACGCCGTTGAACTCTACATCGGCGGTGGTTGTAACAGAAGCAAAACTTGGAGAAGCGTCTGTTGACAGATCTTGATTAACCCAATTAGCCCATGTTGAACCATCCCAGCGAACCTGTCTTCCTTCATCAACGATCCAAGCCAACCAACCCTCTTTAGGGGTTTTAAATTCCCAAATGGATCCATTCCATTTAGCAATTGAATTTTCTTGGCCTGTCCAAGCACCTGTAGCAGGAGAAGCGGGAATATATTCATCACCTACAGTAGGAGAACCTGGAGGAGCAGTTAAATTCCTATCAATAATAGAAGCAGCTGTACCATCTGCCCCGTCTGCCCCGTCTGTACCATTAATGCCATTTGTACCATTAGTGCCGTCTGTGCCATTAGTGCCATTAGTGCCATTAGTGCCAGCCGGGCCAGCAGGGCCTTGAGCACCAGTAGCACCAGTAGCCCCTACTAAGCCAAGGCTCCAATCAGCAAATGTTCCAGAGCCTCCAATAGTATCAACCAAAATAGTAAGAATATTTCCAGTGTAGTCGGTAATTAAACCACACATGTTGTTATTGGTATCTGCTTTAGAATTAACAAGTATTCTTTGACCTACCATATATTGGCGATTCTCTTGGATTAGAGTAAATACTTTAGTACCTGTTCCAATAGCCAAAGAAGTAGTAGAGTCTGCTAAGAAGTTAGCTGCAAATAATTCTTCAAGCTTTAGATGTGCTTCCCTTAATACACCAAATGGATATAGATCACCATCCTGTACAATAGGAACACCTAAAGGAGTAAAGTCATTATGGGATTCATAACTTGCTGTAGCATTTGTAGGTCCATTATAACCGTCACTTAACGTAAAGTTATTTAAGTCTACAATGCTATCAACTGTATAAGCCACTTGAGCTAAGTCAGCGGATGTAATCAAAGAACCTACTTCAATCAAACCAACTCCAGTAGTACCTCCTGTAATAGATACGTTTTGAGAACCGTTAGTAAGATTAAGGGTTCCATCTCTGTATGTAGTCATGGTGTAATGCCTCCAGTGGTCGCACAAGCGAATAATTTAATGTCTGCCGTATATGCAGGTAAGTTAGTAGGAGCCGGGGAAGCAATTCCTGTAGTATTATAAAACCAGTTTTCAACAATTTCTACTTGATTACCTACAATCCTAGGATATACAATTGACATTTGTCTAATGAATAAGTAGCCTCCAACATTAGTCACTGCATAACTCCCAGTTACAACTATAGCAGCTGAAAAGTCAATTGGTTCATTTGTTCTAATAAATTGAGAAGCAGAAGTTAATTTAAACCACCCCATTAACATATCTGTACCAGCAGGGACCGTCCAAGAATGATGTACTACCTCTTGAGGAAGTCCTCCTGTAGATACTCCTCTAGAAGGAATACTTATAGAAAAACTGGTCTCATCTCTATATGCAATCATCTTACGGCTAGAATCTAAAATATCTTGCCCAGCTGAATTAGATATTCGAACCCTGTTATTAGAAAATTCAATAACGTCAGCAGGACTACCTGTACCAGATAATACTAATTGTAAAGGTGTTACTGTAGTTACATAAGGAGGCCAAGATGTAGTAAAGAATTCTGCCGTTCTCATATTAAGAAGATGTGCTGATGTACTCATACCAATAATAGATTCTTGTGATTCATCACCAGCAACTAATAAATGAGTAGGTCCTGTACGATGATATATGTCCGTAGCTTGGCCTGCTGCGGGAGTTTGTAAATATTGTCTTCTAGAATCAAATACACCACCAGCAGCTTCAATATAGGAATTAGGTAAATCTGCTCTAAATACCACATTGTTATCTGGTTTTGTTTCCCCAAACGTTCTTTTTAAAATATGAGTTTGGAATGTGAGTGTTTGAGCAGTTACTGGGCCAATTTCCCAAATGTAAGCATAGACATTTGTATTGTCTGCTTGAATAACAAACGAACGACCTCTATATATGTCTATAAGATTAGAATGTACAGTTCCGTTAATAGTGTTCCAAGTAGTACCTCCGTCAATAGAGAACCTTGAAACCATCATAGGAGGAGCCCCTTGGCCATGAGCTCCTAAATTAACTGTAATGAAATTACCTGGAGGACCTATAGAAGCTGCTGGTCTTACTACAGGAGCTGAAGTTAAGGTACGGTCTACTCCAATGTAATCCCAATCAGAATGCAGAATTACCCTATCTTTGTATAAGTCAGGGTTAATTGCAGGAGCATAATCAGTACCATCTACCCCAGCATCCCAAATAGCAAACGTATTTGCAGCTACCCCGTTATTTACATTTCTATTGTTTAGTGTTCTAATCATACCATTTACCTCACAATGGTCCAGTAACCACTTGTAAGGTTAATATCAAAGCGTACATTCGTAATATCATCTACAATACGTCCACCTTCTAATGTACCGACAGTTGCCCACCTAGCTGCAAGATGATCAGTGATAACTTCTTGGGCAATAAGAGATGCTAGCTTAACTAAACCACCTTCAATACTGAAGACATTTACAGCAGCACCCCCATTTATAGAAGGGTGAATTACCTGGAAAATTTCTGCAAGTACCGTAAATGTAGATTTGGTCTGAGAAGAATCTGCTAATTCAATACCAGAAATAGAACCATTGATATCTAACTTAACAACCCACTTAGCTTCTATACCATCTACAGATAAGAACAATTCAGAAATAGACGCAGTATTGTCATCTACATTAGATTGGACAATAGTCAAGTCAGATGCTAACGTATCAGTAACCGTTGTCAGATTTACAATATCAGTGACGTTATCTGCAATTTGATCAATTTCACCAGACAATTCATCTGAAAGATCTACTTGGTCAACGCCTTGCGAAGTTATTGACAATACTGAGGACCAAATAAGATCTCCGGTACCAAACATATCAAATATAGCTACCGCGTAAAAAGTCTCTTGTCCTGGTACCAGCGATATTGGAACTCGATTTAAGGCTGACCCTTCATATGCTACAACCCCCTCACCATTAGCGGGGTCGAAACTAGTAGTAGAGGTTCTTACGATTGTTCCGAGCTCATCGCCATCTTGACGCGCTGCAGTACTATCAAAATTAATCCATGCTGATTTATAGAATGCCGTAGTGTTAATACCTGTAACAGCAGCAGGTGCAGGATTACTAACTGATTGAGATACTGGGGCACTCTTTTCAGTTGATTCTCCATACTTACCTAATTGACGAACTTCGATGGTAACCCTGCGTTGAGGCTCATCGCTTAAGATCCTTCTAGAGTCAGCACGATTCATCTGTGCTGTATAAATGAATTGGGGATCGGTAACAATAGTAGTTCTTAAGGTAGCATTATTATCAGTGGCTTTAATTATAACTTGATATCCTAAGAAACTACTTTCAATTGAATTGACATTAGCTCCTAAAGGATTGTTTAAGCCAGCATTATAAGCAGAACCTTTCCTCCAAGACCAATCAAAGTTAGGTCCTGTGGAAATTTCAGAAGTACCTCTTCCAGTTTGTTGAAGTCCTGTAACGCGAGGAATAACGTTACCTTCAATCGTTTTAGATTCAATAACCCATCCGCTTTCACCACCAAGGCGGGCAGTGGCTTTTACTCTGAAATCATAATCACCAGGATCTAAAGATACCTCTAAGCGTGATCCTCGTACTGGTGGATATGGTTCCCAGATAATAGAACCTGATTTCCTTACTTCGAAGATATGATTAATATTAGCCCCTTCTGTAATAGGAGCATCTACTTCTAAGATAGTAAGAATTTGTTCTCCTCTATATACTGTAGGCGTGATAGTAAAGCCTGTAGGATCAGCAAGTATAAGAGGATTAGGCAAATCTGTATCTTGAGAAGGTAATACAATCTTTTGTTGTGTATCATTCCAATCATAAGCAGAAGCATCCATCTCTTGGACTGTTAAGACAAATCCAAAATAAGGAGAATCGTCAATAACAGGTTTCCAGCGCAGAACTCTAAATGTCTTTTGATTCCAACCTCTTTCAGGTAAAGTATATGTAAACCAAGATCCAGCCCTTAGTTTAAATGCTTTAAGATTAAAAGGTAATTCACCATGATTTTGCCTTCGGTTTTCACTTAAGGCTAAAAACTGTAATCTTTGTCCTCTAGAAGCGGTATCAATATATTTCAGAGTTAGATCAAGCCAATTTTCCCTACCATCTAAAGTTACTAGTGCGGCATCTTGATAGGAAGGAGTATCTGTAATAGCAAATTGAGTTTCAGCTCCTCGATATGTAGACTTTACTCCATTAAATACATTATCAAAGTCAATGGTATCCGTTAATGCTCTAGTCCCAATAATATCGGAATCATCAAGATGAATAGTTGCTACACGAGGGGCACCAACTTGTAAAGAGAGGAAACCTCCATTGTCAATACGAATCCCTGCACAAGATGTAAGCATCTCATCAATGACGGTTTCAGGTAAAGTACCTGTGTTAGATATTCCATTTACTGTATACCTTTTTTGAGTACCCCCTTCAGCTAAGGGTACGAGTTCATCACAAATGTTTGCTTCTGCGGCAATTTCATCCCAATCGATGAATTCATCAGGAGCATTTGCACCATATAGGCGTCTGAGGGTTCCAGTACCATCTAATAAAGGAACTCCTCTATATTCATCAGCAATACACAATGCCGCATTATCACTCCATTCCCATGTGGAAGGATCATTAATGTTATGTGCTACGTTTCTAGGATCGTAAACTTTACGTCCTCTAATATCTGCAAGAAAGTTTGGAATATTGCCCCAAAGATCAGCATTCCATTTAAGTTTATAATAAACGTAAGCTTGTCCTTGAAGTCTATCAGTAGATTCCCATGAGGTTGTTTCAGCAACTAAATCAGGATCTGCAACTTGATCATGAGTTCCGAAATATTCTTTAACCCAAAGATGGCCATTATAGTCTCCAGTATCCATACCAGAACCATCAAGTAATAACTGCTTAGTACCTGCGTAATGATTCTGATAAGCATCGATTTCATGAGAAGCTAGAATATGTACTAAGTGAAGGTATTGCCCATTATCACTTGTTTCTGCAAATACTCGATTACCCGCTACTCGTGTAAGTCCATGAATAATGGATCTGTTGGCATCAGGAACTGTCGAAGTTACATTAAGGCTAGAACTGAATGAAGCAGCCTCTGGACTCTCTCCAAAGAGATACCCTAAGGCAGCAGAGGCAGCTAATGAAATAGCAGTATTGATTAAGAAGGCACCAACAGCACCACCTATCAAAGATCCACCAATTCCTACTGCCGCAGCAACTCCAATAACTGGCATTTAACCAACTTTCCATACTTCTTTGATATGAATTACAGATAAGGTAGTAAGTCCTTGTTCTGACAGAAAAACTCCATTTCCATCTGCAATAATACCCATTACCATTAAGTCCCTATCACCATCTGGTACATGACTGCAAATATCACCCCTACGAGCATTACGAACAATTCCTCTTTCAAAATATTCATCGAATGTAGTATCTAGCCGCCCAGTACCATACTTTTTAAGGGCCATATAAGAACCCATTTCGTTTGTGTATTGATCACGAAATTTATATGCAGGATCTGAACCAGTTATTTTCCGAACCCAGTTAGATGCAAATAGAGCACAATCATTAGTACCATATTGAAAAGGATCTCTACCAGCTTTTTGAATATATTCAATAAGCAAGGTAGGCCAGTTTTGAGGCCATTCATGTCTCATTAAAGGTTTGAATTTATTTTTAGCCATTCACTTATCCTCCGAACTGAATGTCTTGTTGAGCAAGATTTGTCACCCAACGAAGTCCAGTATCCCCAGGGTATAATTCTTCCTGATGTTCTGGAGTTAATCTCCAACGTCTTGGGCTTCTTTGATTAAGAGATTGGGAAGTGACTTTCAATGATAAGACAGCATCCTGCCCTCCTTCATCAACTACGTCACCTAACGAACTCATAATACCTTGCATATATAATACAGGATCAGGGATAATTTCAGTATCTCGATTTATAATTAAAGGCCTAGCTACAATATTATCATAGGTAATTGTTGATAATGCATCTACCTTTAAATAAATACGAATACGTCCTGATACTGAATTAATTACCTGCGTACCTGTAGGATCTGGTGAAGCATTAGAATAAATAACATTATTGAAGTCATGGTCATCATAAATAGTAATTCCACCAGTGCCTGTAAAACTAATCTGGGCAAAATCAAGTCTGAAATCTTTACCTGGTGGAATATAAATATCCTGATATATTCCATTGCTGTTTGTTGCGTGAGTATTTTGAACTACAGCCTGTCCTGAAACAATAGTTACTGTTAAATCACTTGCAGTAGCCTTTGTCCAATTAGAATCGTCAGTATCAAAAGTACCGTTTAAAACTCGGTCAACACCATAGCCTGCAATAAGCTGTTGAAGGCCTAACCATACTTTAGCCTGACGTCCTTGATAAATATCTGCATAAGCAGCAGCAACAAGATCTTTATCTAATCCGGAAAGTGAAAGAATTACCTCTTGAGAAGTACCGTCAGTATTTTCTTCTACACCTTCTATTCCCGTAAAAGACCCTTTACCGGACCAAGTAAAACCATTCCAATCAAGCTCAGTGAATCCATTCCAAAATCTGACAGGAGTTGTCAGGAATTGGAGTTCTGCAAATATAGCGGGCATTGTATGTTCTTCAGTGATGGCTACTTCCATCTCTGATGTCATACTACGGTCTGCCATTAGGGAGTTTCCTTAACCATTTTTTCAATAATAGGAATAGTGTAAGAGTAACGGAGAGCTGTTGAAATATCCCAGCCGATATCATTAGTAGCTAATTGAAACATTCCAACTGGATCAATATATGTTATAGCAGAACCATCTGCAGGACTATCTCTTAAGCCTGGTTCAATAGGAATATCTGCTCTTCCTGTACCATCAGTATTAACAGCACCTTGATAAGATACCATATGCAATCTAGGACCTGCGGTAGTTTCTACTTGAATATAATCACCAGGTAATAATGCATCTGTTAAAGAAATAGGAGCATTTCTTATTGAAATAGCATCACCAGTTTGACCCGCCCCATCTACTACAGGACTACCTGTCATATTACCTAGAGGTTCATTTGAAGCAGGGTCTCCTATGAGAAAGTATCCACTCTTACCCCTGAGGGAGACTATAAATGAATTCCAAGAGTTAGCTTGTATTCTCCTCATAGGGATAGTAATAAGTTCAGCAGCCCACCAGGCACCATCCCACTCTTGAGTAGGACCAGGACCTGCAGTAGGACTCATTGTCTGACCAACTTGCCTTTGCAACCTAAGATTGGCAACTGCTTGTAAGCCACCTACTGTAGGAGGAGTCAATGGAAATGTAGCTGCCATATTAAGCTCTCATTCTCTTATTAAAGCCACCACCCCTAGCTATTCTATTAGCTACACCTTCTTCAGCAGCTTTTTGAACCTTAGGTAATTCTTTAGCAATTTCAGATCTAACTTCAGCATTTAAACCTACTGAGAAATAGTTATTCTGGTTAACTGTGATGTTACCTTCGGAATTATTGTCATTGATAGGAGTAATAGTACGTCCGGTTCTTCCACCTTCAACTATTTCAGGCCCATTTTCACCTGTGAGGCCGAATTTACCAGGGGGAATAAATCCACCTTTAGCAAAGCCCCCAGCAAACAAGGATGAGAAGTCAATAGTAGGTAATCCTGCTCCTCCAGTTGTTCCACCAAAGAGAGCATTTTTAATTGGGTTGATAACAGCTAACCTAGTAAAGGTATTGATGATATCAGTTACGACAGAATCTGCAAAGTCTGCTAAGGAAGCAAGCGATAATTCACCTTGTCTTGCATCGCCAATCAAGGTAGTGAAGAAATTATCTACAGCATTCCCACCTACTTCATTGATGGCTTCCATAGAGGCATTTACTTTTTCAGCAGCTAATTCTGCAGCATCGAGATCTTGTAAAGCAAGACTTAAGGTACTTAATTTCATAGTTACTTCATCAGAAGAGAATCCTGCATCCTCAAGCTCTTTCCGCATACTACGAATAGTACCTTCAATTTTTAAAGCATTCTCTAACCGCTCAACTGCCCTAGTACCTTCACCTAGAGCCTCAATACGGCGAGTTGTTTCATCTAAAGCAAGCTGATATTTTCTTTCAGTGGTAACTCTTCCTTTAAGTTTATCAATTGTTTCTTCATATTCCCTTGTAGTAGTGATCAAAGCGCCAAGATTACCTACTAAGGAACCAGCTGAGAAACCTGCTTCGATTAAAATATTGTTAATAGCCGCAATTTCTTTCTCACCAAGATCCTTAACAGTCTCCCTTGCTTTCTCAAGATCTTCTGCACGTAGGATATCTTTGAGATTAGGACCGCTGGAAGCAATTCTTTTAAGGCTTTCTAAATCAAAGATCAAGTCTTCAATGTCTTCTTTAGCATTGATAAAGCTTTTACCAAAGATAGGACTAGGATCTTCTAATCCAGCTTCAATTTCTTTCAGCCTATTGAGCCTTACTATATTAGCGTCAATTTGCCCTTTGAGATCATCAAAGATAATGACTGCTTCTGCCCAAGCTTCATTATCAGTTGTGATTAAGTTCCCTATTACAGGTAGCTGATTTAAGGTTCTGCGTAATCCATCAAGGAAATCAATTTGGTTACTATCTGCAAATGAAGGTTGTGCTTGATCTCGAATAGCTTCCTTTTGTTCATTTAAAGCTTCAATTGTTCTCTGCACATTACGAATAAGAACTCTTGCGGATTCTTTGGAAGCTCTTCCTAATTCATCAAAGTCGGAAATGAAATCATCAATTTGCTGCCCCCCTGTAGCCATAGCAATATTAGAAGAAGAAACTGCACTTTTGAAAGCTAAGTAACCTACAGTACCACCTGCAATGACTGTAGCAAGCCTACCTAATCCAGCTGCAAGAGCTCCTGCAGGATTAAGTAACATTACGAAGTTTAGGGAAGCAATTGCAGTAGTAAGAGTCCTAGTTAAAGAGATTAATCCGCCAATAGAAGTAAAGATTACAGGAGCAGCTAATCCAATCAAAGCACCTGTAAGAGCTCCTACTAATCCGATGACTACTTCTACGTTAGTAGCTAAGAAATCCAAACCAGAAGAAATAAGATCAATACCTATCTTGACTTTTAAGCTAGCTCCTGAAACTTCATTGAAACGTACCAATAATAGATCAAAAGTATTACGCATATTATTTATGGAAGCTTGGAAGTTGTCAATAGATTCAACACCTTCTAAACCAAAAGTACGCCTTAGCTCTCTTGCAAATTTAGGTAAAAACTCTTCTGAAAGAACTTCACCTGCTTTGAGCATTTCATTTAAACGAACCGTACTTACTCCCATTGCTCTTGAAGCAATCTGAATAGCACCTGGAAGTCTGTCACCTAACTGACCTCTTAACTCTTCAGCTTGAACTTGCCCTTTGGACATAATTTGTTCTAAGGCCCTAAATACACCAGATACTTGTTCTGCTGGAGCCTGAAGTCTTGACATGACTAAACTAACACTGCGGAAGATTTCAGCTGAATTTTGGCCTTCAATTGAAGTACCTTTAGCAGCTGCTGAGAACCTTGCAAAAGCAGGAACAATAGAAGAAATTACTTGACCAGTATCCCGACCAATATCAATAATATCCTGCATTGATGCTTTAGCAACAATCAAATTACCTGAGATAGATAAAAGCTGCTGTTCAAAGGAAATAAACTGTTGACCTGTTTGAACTATTGCAGAACCGAATTTTTGGAAGATGAAAGCACCACCAGCTACCCCTGCTAATAAGGCAGCTACGGCAGCCCCTCCAGATCTCGATACATTAGCCAAAGTAGTTAGGCGAGCTGCCACACCTCCTAAAGGACCTGAAATAAGTACTGAAGTAGATGCCATATCTCTAAGAATAGTCGTAAGCTTAGAAGTAGGATTTTGAGCACCCTTAGCTTCTTCTTTTAGCTTACGAAACTCCCGAGATGTGGAAGCTAGTGAATTCCGGAATTGTACTTGAGCTCTTTGGAAATCAACAGTTGTTAATTGTCCTGATGTCAATGTAGCATTGTAATCTCTGAATGCTTTATTTGACTGACGGACTAATTTAGCACCGAAGTCAGAATTACGAAAACGTTGATTCATATTTACTACAGTACGCAAGGCATCTGCTGCAGCTTTTTCCTGCCTGCGAAATGCGCTTGCTACTGTAGCAGCACCCTTAGAAGTTAGGTTAGTTGCGCGATCAACTTCTTTACCGAAGTCTTTCAGAATTTTTACGCTCTTACCCAAACTTCTTGCGTCAGCACCTAATCGGAAATTTACATCGCCTAAATTAATAGCCATTACTTATCCGTTCATTTCCTGACTCTAGGTTTATTCTTAGTCTCTGCGGCTTTTATCTTCTCTTGCCTAACTTTAAAGAAAGCGAGCCAATATCGGATATGTTGGATTGGATAGCCTAAGACTTCTTCGAGGGGCCTTCCCAACTCAAATGCAATAGTCATAACACTATACATAAGAGGGGAAGATCTTAGTTTTTTGCTTCTTCCTCCAAGTTAATATCCGTAAGTTCTTTGAATCCTGCAATGACTGCAGAAAAGTCCTTATTAAAAGGAAGTGATTTAATTGCATCTGCATCAGTTTTCTCAAATACTTTTTCTGTAGTACCTGGAATAAATGCATATTCAATTAAAATATCTACTACATTATTTGTGGTATTACTGCTTTCATCGCTTAACTTGATAATGTTGTCAACAGATGGCTGACGTAATTCAAGCTTTTGACCGAAAAATGTTAAAGAGAATACTTGGGGTTTTTTCGAATCTGAAGAAAAGATAGCAGCCCGAATATCATCGCGGCTGGGTACTTTTTCTTTAGCAAGTTCTGTATTATTGACTTCGTTTGACATAATTACCTCCTATGTCAATTATAAACCTTATACAGTAGTGAGGGCATCCGAGCCTTGCATATTAACTGTAAAGGTATTCATAGATTCAAGTCCACCGGCAAGACTTAAATCAGTAATAATTACATCGCCGGTAACTCCAGTAAGACCATCTGGAAGATACTGTACATATATTGGAGTACCATCTTGCCAAGAAGCAATTGCAATTGCGATAGCTGGTGAGATGGTAGATGCTCCTTCAATGTTCCAAGAGAAAGGAGCTGCTGCCTTATCATCATCAGGAACTGAAAGAGTAAATGCCAAAGTTTCTTCTTCAAGTTCACCCACATTACCTGATTGGCCTTGCGTCGTAAATCGGAAGAATCCACGAGCAACTGCCAAGTCACTATTATCAGGATTAATTTCAAGAATAAATTCATTCCGAGATAACAGATTAGCTAGGAAACCATTAGAAGAAGCATATACTCCTGAGATATCCAATGATACAGTTTTAAGTCCGTAAGAATAAACACGACGCCCGTCATTAGCCTTTACAATAGGAATAGTGCTTTCATCAATTGGATTAGCTGTCTGAGTAAGAGTAAATGTCTTTGCGCCGGCAATTTCTGTAGCAGGTAAATATTCCCCAGTCATTGTAATAGGAGTAGTGGGGGTATAACCTGCTACAAAAGTAACTTGACCGAATAGATAATCAATTGATTCAATATTCGCAGCAGCTACCGAAACTCCATTATCAAGAATATCCAAAGCAGGAGATGAACTGCGATTCAAGATACGTTTAGTAGTATCCGTTATTTCGTAAGTTTTACCGGAAACTAATGAACATGCTTCAGCCGTCATTCCTGTAGGAGTACCCGTAATTTTTAAACCTACTACATAACCTGCAAAACCTTTAAAAATAGCATCTGCACTAATTGTCCAATCAATCAAACCTGGGAAGTTAGATTCGAAATTTTGACCAAAAACAGTATCTGGTAAAAGACCAGCTTCGTTAGCAATTTCCCCAGAGCTACCTGGGAGAGTATAAAATGTGACATTATCATCAGATAACTTAATACTTTTAGCGGCCATGGAATTAGCTCCTTATAGGGGTGCTCTGTGATCACCGACTTGAGCGGCGGGTTCTATAATTAGGTTAAAGTTTAAAACGAAGTCAGGCTGATCTTTATTGTCTAGGCCAAGATAACCAATATCTCCTGCCATATTAAAATTAACCCAACGATCTCCTCCAATATCTTGACTTGGAGCACCTAGTAGTATTCTTTTTATTTCTTGTGCTTTTTCAAATGCAGGATAATAATCTCCTGATTTACCTCTTACCTTAATTTGAACACTAGGTTCATCTATTAACCATTTAGGATTAGGGGTTCCTCCCCCACTATCATATAAAGTAACAATCCTATTTGGTTTATCTGGGCGCCTTCCTAAATAAGTAGCCCAGTCTGTTGCTCCGCCATCGGGAAATCCTGCAGCAACTAACAGTAATTTTAAACCTTCTGAAGGTAACATTTGCATTATTCAACAATTGCCTTTAGTTGCTTGACTATATCTTTTTCGACTTGGCCTTGATGCTCATTTAAAGCATATTGTAGAAACTTAGCTCTAGTAGGCGCTTTATGCTTAAATTCTAAATTCTCATGAACAGTAGCTGCATAATCAGGTTTTCCGCCTTTACCAAAACCAATCTCTACTGTAGGTTTTCCTCTAAATGAAATAATCTCTAAATAACCTGAATTCACTAAAACTCCAGTATCTTTAGGAGTATACTTCTTAGCTGTTTTAAAGGTTGGTCTTAATGCTTCAACTAAGATTTCTGGGGTGGTTTTTTCAACATGTTTTATGAAGTCCTCATAATTACTGATGATTCTTTTCATAGATTCCCTAGCTGCAAAAGTATCGGCTTTAGTAGGTTCAGATACACTTTTCCGTACTACTTGACGTCCGACTCTAGGGCGAAACCTGGTCATTTAAAGAAAAATTCTCCTCTCATTAAATAAATTTCTTAGGTCAGGAATTTTAAAGAATTGCCTAATTGGATATGCATCATCTAAATCGGTAGGATCAGTTAATATTGAGCTGCCTAAATAAACATATCCTCCAATATCAACATCTTCCTTAACCCAAATAACTGCTCTAGATACCACTTCTTCTCCGTTGGTATCTAAAAAACGTTCGGCACGCTCTTCCCAACGTACTTTTAAAGCTACTGGAGCATCAAAAGAAATACCTCCTACAGAAGTAGTTACTGGATTTCCCCAGTAGGTCATTTCTTGTTTATAATCCGTAGTTAACATTACATTACACAACCCTGAATTGAGCAGATAGTTCAGAAGAAGCTAGAGAAGCAAGTTCTCCATCATAGTCTAATGCTAAAGCTTGTTGTCCATATACAGACAGGGCTATACCAGATTGCTCAGTAGAAAGAGAACGATAACGCTCTTCGGAATCACCAGTCTTCTTTCTTTCAAGTCCGCCTTTTTCCATCGAGACAGATAAGTAGTGAGCAGTCAGGTATAGTTCTATCGATTTAATGAGATCAGGTGAGTAGGTACTAGAAACTAAAAATTTAGCACTTACGGCGTCAGTAACATCAATGAAGGGTTGAATTTGCGCATCCGTGAGGTTTGAAACCTCTAGATATATGCCTTTCACTTCTTCTGGTGTTACGGCCATAATTCTAATACCTACTTAGTTCTGATCTTATTTAGCGACTGGTGCTTTTGGCTTATCAGCCGCGGGAGCAGGATCTTTATCTTTATCAGTTTCCGCTTCTGGCTTTGATTCAGTTTCAACAACTTCTGCAGCTTCAAGAACAGCTTGCTGAGCTTTTAAATTTGCCTCATAGACTGCTGCGGGTTGAAACATATCAGAAAAAGCAGATGCTTGATCAGCATTCAATTCTACGGCAGTACCGTGAGGAACCAGTTCCCCTTTTTTGTCTCGAAAGACACCTTTTACTAGAATATATTTTGACATTTTAACCTCCAAATGTTATCGGGGCCTTTCGACCCCTCTAACAAATTTACTTATGAATAGTGTACAATACCTGACTGAGTAGTGTACGTTGATTTCACTCGTGGAGGCATAATAGCCATCACTTTGAAATTCTGCACAAAACCACCCTCAGTTTCCCACTGAACTGCAGTAGGCTGAATGCCATCAATAATGTCAATAACATCACTGGTCATCTGAACTAAGAGGATGTTTGTTCCTGTAAGAGTTTCAGAGGACTTAATCTCAGTAAGATTTGGCGTTTCAAGAAGGCGAGTCATGATTGACTTATCAGATTCAGCTTTAAAATCTTCGCCCATATGGGTAAAGACAGCAAGCGGAACATACATGATGAATGGGCCATACATATTAACTGCATTAGCTGCATTAATCATAGCGATAAGATCAGTCAGCATCTGAGTACCTGTAGCAGTTACCCAGCTTGCAGTAACTGAACCGGTATTACGATTAGGGGCTGTTGTATAACCATAGATGGGGCTATTTGAGCCAATAACCGTAGAACCAAGATAAAGCATCTGCTCAATCTTTTCAGTTACCTTACGAGTTGCTAAACGTGCTTGCGTAGTATCAAGAGCAGTACCTGTAGTCCGAGAAGCATTAAGAGCTCGAATGTTAAGTGAGAACTCTTTATGTACAATAGGTACAGGCATGCTTGTGATATCGAAATCAATCCGATCATTCTGAGCACGCGTTACACCTGCCATGCTCGTTTCGGCTTCATCCATATCACTTACGGTTTCCCATTCAATACTTGTTTTACCAAGTGCGTTTGGAAGATCGTAAGTAAGACCTCGACTCATGAGATCCTGTACACCAACAAGACGCTGTTGGGCAACTTCGATGATTGCAGTATCATACTGAATCCATTCATCCCGGCGCAAAGTTGCTTGCACATGAGGTGAATTGGGATCAGCACAAGGCCGCAATGCATCTACGCTAAAGTTAGTTTCAAGAAGGCGCTGAGCTAAAGTTCCTGAAACTGCACCTCCTGAGTGGACGACATCAATTTCTGCGCCAGTTTCCATTTTCGTAGTTCCTTTCAATTAAGCAATTTCAACTTGAATGAAGACTTCTGTGCCACCACCCGAGTTATCAACTGCTTCAATTGCAGTACACGCCACATAATGTGTACCAATAGTAGCTGGCGCAAGCGTACCATCAGTATTTACGGCAAGTGGAGTTCCTACAGCTACTGCGGCAGCACCTGCTGGGAGACGTCCAAGAACCTCGGAGCCTTTGGAATATACACCATAAAGAACATTGTCGTTCACTGCATAAGCATCAGTAATACCCTTGCCTTCGATTTCATCTTCATAAACAACACCTTGAGCTACATCACCAAGAGCAGCTGGAAATGCAAGACTACCAGTACCTTTGGTTGTAGTAGGTGTTGAAACTACGAAATGCCCTGGGCTCATAGCTTCTGAAGCGACGCCTTCCTTACGGATAGGGGCTCCCTTAAGTTGAATTGTATTAGCCATTGCTAATCATTCCTTTCATCAATTACGAATTAAGCAGCTGTACCTGACTTTTTAATTTCAAACACTTTAGGTGCTGGTACAATACCGCTTGATTGAGTAGTTGGAGCTTTGGCAGGATTTACAGGAGCAGCACGGCCACTATAATCATTTCCTTCAGCCTGAACTTCAATTGTAGATTCAGCAGCAGCTAATTCTACAAGATTGTTAAGCGTTGTAAGCGATTGTGCCTGAAGGAAAGTATCATCGAACTTACAGCGGTTAGTTGCTTTAAGCGTTTTGATAGCTTCTTCCTTCTGTGCTGACTGTACTGCAAGAGCATCATTAATCAGCTGCTGATCTTCTGGTGTCATTGAAGCAATAGCTTCTTCACGAGAAAGAACCTTTGGTGCTTCTGCCTGCACTGCAGGTTCATTAGTACCAAGTTCAGTAGCTGATGTTACTACTTCTGGCTGCGTAGTATTAATTGTAACACTTACTGGGGAAGTGTCAGACTTCTCAGGAGTACCATTATCCTGAGTCTTTCCATTTTGATTGGACATGCTGTTCTCCTGTTCGTCCGATCCATCATCATCAAATTCAGCAATGACCATTTCAACAATTCTTACATCAAAAGGATCACCTTCAAATGTAACAATTCCTTCATCGTCAATATTAAATTTGACGCCTTTAGTCACGTAACCGTGACCGCTCACCCAGCTAGTGAAGACAACAGTACTTTCTTCTCCAGCTGTATATGAAACTACCCAACAATCAACATAATCATCTTCTTTGAAATGTTTTAGAAGGGCTTGTGATAAAAGTCGAGAAACACTATTACTTGTAATTTTACCTGATACAGCCCCAACGGTAATTACCTGTACAGTATTTGGATCCGTATTGGCGGGGCTAGAGTTAACGGTAGTTGTAGAACAGGAACACGCGGATTCTGAGTTCCCGCAAGGACAAGCTTCCTTGGATTTGGCATTATCTGTTTTTAAAGACATATCTTGTCCTTTGTTTAATCGAGGCACCCCGCAGCCGTCTTCAATTGAACAAGCGCCTACTTCATCTGTTAGGAGTGCTAAATGATCAGGTACGATGTTACGCCAAATACCTGAATAGGATTGACCTTTGAAAGATCCTTCTTTTGATTCTACATCTGCAAAGAAGCCTACTGAAACTTCGATGACTTCATCAGCTTCAATTAAATCAATGAACTCTTGTACTTCATCAATATCATCTCCACGAGAAGTATCTATCCAAGCTTCAAGTTTAAGCTTTTTGTCTTCGATTTTAGCAGCATTTGTAAATCCGAAAGAAAATTCTTCTCGAACTTCAACTGAGCTGGCAGATACAAAGGAATCATCAATCTTAGGGTGATTAACAACCAAAGGAATATTATTCCATGAGGTAGGGTACTTACCAAAATCTTTTGCAAGTCCGAGTTCCGCATCTGATTGGTTAGCTCCAAAGCGAACACCTTCTACCATCGCAATAACAGGCACTACAAGATAATCTTTATCCATAAACGTTTTTGTTTCGGATAGGCTAGAATCAACTTGAACTGTTAAATTATGGTAACTCATTTTATGCCCTTGTCGTACCTTTTAATTATAGAGGACCTTTTAGAATTAATCAACAGGAATAATGATCTTTTTGAAGAATATTATTGACGGCTTAGGTTTTCGACTTCGTTAGATAACATGAATATTTCTCTTTCGGCGGCAGTGATCCTATTACGCTGTTCTTTTAATTCAGGGCGGATATCATCTTTAACTACTTCGCCTATAGTCTCTACTTTCTCAATTAAGGTAGGTATCTGACCTAATTTCTGGTTAATGTTATTTAATAAGATTGTAATGACTACACTAGCTATTATCGTCACTGCACTTACCAAAAAGTTTGGTAAGCCAATTTCCTTTATTTTTTCGGCCATTAAATCGGCCTTTCATTATTTCTACGCCCCAAATAGCGCATCCAAACAAGGTCAACAGCAAAACACCATCTAGTAAAGTTTCTATAAGTATTATCAGATCGGTTTCTTGCATTGGAAATATAAATGGTAAAGAATATTTGTAAATACCCTAACCCTGCAAGAAAGTCTTGATATGGGTGTCCTGTATCTAACAATGTATTCGATGTAATACCAGCCCATAAAAGAAAATGTGTCAAAATCATGGCAGCATATAAACTTGCAATAACATGTTGCCAATTACGCGTTTGAAAAAGCATTAAAATTAAAATAGCCGCGAAATCTAATATTGCATACTCCATGTAAGGAGTTGAATCTTTTAATGTATAATTTATAGCCCCGTTTGCAATCCAGACGATCCATAGTAAACTGATCGTTTTTATTTCAGTTAAACCTTTAGATCTAATTGCAGCATATAGTGCATAAGTTAAAAGAAGTCCAAAGGGAATAGCATAAAGCATTGTTTATTTACCAGCACCGCCCGAACGTGGCATTGGAATACCTTTAGCTTGACAAAGTTCAGCTACTAAGGTATAAAGGTTAAGGTGAAGAGTATGGATGATCTTATCCATGGCTTCTGCAGTCTTCATTGACGCCTCAATTTGCGCCTTTGTGTCTTCTCGTTGCTTAAAAATTAACTCTCGAATAAAATAAACTAATCCCCCGGATAAAACTAAAGCTAATGCTGTTGATCCGTTAACACCTGTTGCTGTTATAAAGGTCGTAAAAGCTTCGATTATGCTGGTCATTGTGAATATCTTCTAGACCCATTCTAAAAGGTTATTGTTATTTGATGCAAGCAACTCTTCAATCAGCCCATTAAGTTGGTTCGCACCGCCTGAATGGCCCAGGGCTATTTGACTGAGGTTCGTGGGCAGTGTCAGGCCGGTGCGGGTGTAGGTGGCTTTGACGGAGATGTTGTCGTACTCAGTAAAAGAACCGGGCGATGCCGTGTTCGTACCAAGCTTTATGACATTGTCGCTTGAGCCTGCAATCAACTCAAGCGTACGTGTGCCCAGTCCGCCTGCGGCGGTTCGCGTGCCTCCTAGCGTCACTGCGCCGCTACTAACGGTAGACAAAATGGTAAACGCTACCGAATATCGTATACCTTCGACGATAGCTAAAGCCTGTGTGGCCCGACCCTCCGCAGCGCCCGAGTCCGTCACCAAAGCCGTACCGGATGAGATTCCGGTACTTGAGCCGATAAAAGTCCAATCACTATCGGTGTCAAACCCACCATTCGTAACAAGCTCAGGTCCTTCAAGTCCCTGCCCGTCAACATCAAGCGAGAGCGTGCCGCTGACTTCATCCCAGTACAGCACCGCGCTGTGGCTTCCGCCATCATCGACACCGGCAACCGCGACAAAGCCTTCGCTGGACCCGGAGACGAAACTCTCAAAGCGCAGGATGCCTGAGACGAAATGAAGCACCAACCGGTTGTTGGCATCCTTGCGGCCCTCCCAGACAACACGGTCGCCCGTTACACTGTCAGCGTCCCATTCGACTTTGAATGTGTGGTCGCGGTAGACGGGTTTGACGGTGATGTTGTCGATGACTGCATTCGCCCCAGCGAAACATCGGGCGGAAAACCTGTTCTCATCTGAGAAAGTTCTCTGAAACGTGTGCCGCCCTACGGTTGCAGCAATTGTTTCACTCTCGCACACCAAAAGGTTGCCTGAGCCCGATAGCACATCATAAGAGACCTCGTGAAGACCGGAAATATTTGTGGTCTGTGCGACGGACGTGTTGGTAACGTTATCTGCTGAACGCTCAATGAAGACGCCGCCATCTTGAAGAACTGGGTCTTGGGCTGTGATGTTAGTGTAGCCTGTCAAGCCATTCGCAAAGTCGCCGTTCTCAACTTGCTCATCCCCCAGCCGTTCTTCTGTCGCGTAGCCGGGGTACGGGAGGACTTCGGCAAAAGAGGCGCTTTCAACTTGAAACTCTGAACCAACAGCAGCCCGTACCGACAAGAAAATGCTGGTTTGTGTAGCCACCCAGCCTACGGTTTGCGTAATGAATGTGGAAGAAGACGTGAATGAAGATTGCGCTAAGTCCGCCCCCCCGCCTCCACTACCTGTACGCAATTCGGTCACTAGGTCCGCACCAGAAATAAGCCGGACGCTAGTCGTAAATCGGTACGTTGCACCGACCGTCAGCCCTGTGATCTCTTCCGAAACTGCTGTAGAAAGTCCCGCCAGCCCGTTCACGAAATTCAACGTGCCGTCAGGTAGGAATGTAACAGTTCCGTCCGTCTCTGCACGTTTGTCAAAATTAGCAAGCGTAGCTAATTCTGGCCCATACCCCTGCACCAGTGTTGGCTCAGAGGCCGCGCGGGTTGCTGAAGAAGTCGTTGTTTCAATCCAAGGTGACGCAAAATCACCAAGCTCAGTCTGCCCCGAATGGACATAGACGGTTAGGTCGCTGGTTAGCGGGGCGTCAATGTAGATGATGGGGTAGACGCCGCCAGACCCAACCACAACGGTCGACTGAGGTGAAGAGAGCCGACCAAACTGACCAACAAAGTCCACACTGTTCCCTGCATCAATTGTTTGTCGCACTGATCCGGCAAATCCAGAAAATAGCATCTTGACCAACTCGCCACCAACAAGCGGTCGGTTCAATGCAATATAAATTGAGTGTGTATATTTCTGACCGCTCAGAAGCTGCGCGGCCTTTCCCGGCCTATGCGCTCCCGCATTTGACTGACCGGGCGTCAAGGTATCGGCGAACGCCACCTCTGTTGTTGACTGACCCAGATGCGTTACTTGATCAGTGATTGTGGGCGGTGTCGTGCCATTGGCGACAAAATATTGGTCACAACGGCTCTCAAGCAAAAGGTTCGTAGCTTCCCCATACACCTCAAGCCCGCGCGGGCCGCTTGCTGCAATAGTCGTCAGCGTTCCATCTGCGTTAGTGATTATGAAGTCACTGAATAAAGCACTGGGACTGATTCCATATGCAGGATTCCAACCAGATACTATGGATAACCCTAATTCAATACTTGCAAACATATTAGAAAAATGCCCATAAGTCAGACGCTACTCCGCCAGTCTTTACCCTAGCGCATACTATAGGATTATATCCCTTAAAAAGGAATATTGGTACTTCGTTACCATCAACGTCGATGACTGTTTGAACCCCTTCGACAGTAGCCGAAACAGCCCTTGTAAATATTGCTTTTTGGGTATTTGTATCTTTAAAATTATCTGCAGCATCGTCGCTAGGAGTAATCTGAAAGAATTTTCGAGAGGAAGCGGTAGTTGACATGATAATTACCTCTTGGTCCTTATATTATTATATAGGAATTTTTATTGTAAATCACGGATTAATTAGTTTCCTGAAGATCTCCAGTATCATTAATTTGAGGTACAGGATTTTCAAGTTCCATCATGGTTCTTGCTTCTTCAATAGAGATTAGATCATCCATCTCTATGCCTGGCTCAGCATCAGTACCAGTACCTGGAATAGGATTTCCATCTTCATCCAATTGCGGCTCTGTTCCTGGAGTACCTTTCTTGAGATTAGTCATTGTGTCAATGGCTTTTGCAAAGTTTGTTGCTGAACGAGCATGTTGAGCCGATTTCTGTGCAATCTCTAAAGGACTTAATTTGTAAGCATCGGGCCAATTGACAACAATTTCAATATCATCACGTTTTGGCAATACCCCAAGATTAGTTAAGATACTAATAAGAGGAAATAATACTACAGGCTCACCGAAATCTTTACGACGCATCTCAACACGATCAGCCCAATTGGCCCTATCTTGTTCAGATGCTAACTGTCCTGCTTCAGCGCCAATTAAAATACGTTTTGGTATTCCAGTAGCACCTGAAATCAAGGAAATTAGCATTTCAAAAGTTTCTTTAGGCTTGGGGATATCTGACCCAATACTCTCGATTTTGACCCCTCTTGTACGTACGTACCGTCGTAGTTGGTTCTGAAATTCATCCAATTCTTCTGATAAGTCTGCAGCATCTTCAGGAGATAGCTCCATTTCCTTATCAATGTCTACTTGCATACCTCTATTGGCAGTAAGCCAGAATGTTTCTGCAGTGCCTCCAGATACCTTTAAAAGGTCATCTAGATCATTGAATACTCTTTCCATGCGAGGTAAACCATATACAGTATCTTCTAAAGTATTTTCGGCTACATGCAACATTCTTGAATGATGTACTTTAAAAGAAGATACTGTTTCAGGAGTTTTAACTGCAATATCTCCTTGATTTTGTCGAAATGGATATACTGTATATGTATAGGGTAATAAGTATTGAGGACTATTTTGATTATTGCTTAAAGAATCTATTTCAGCAGATACTTGTGAATAAGGCTGTAGATATAGGACATTTCGAAGTCCTGAAGCTAATTCACCATTTGCAGGGGCATTAGGTTTTTGACGCCCTTGTACTCCAATGTATAAACAAGAATAACGTCCAATACCGCAAAGGTTATCTACTTTTAATAATGCTTGCCAAAGATTGTTTTTAACAACAAGCCTATTCCAAGCATTATTCCAATCTTCATCATTGGATGTAATTACAGGAGGATTATCCCATAATGCTTGTGAGGGTGCTTCTACAATACGTGAAGCTACTCCTTGACGTGTATACTTAGATAATAAATGTTCATATTGCAGATTATCTTGATAGCCAAAGATTTTATAGTACTGACGAGCCCCTTCAAAACGATTAGAGAAAATGGAAGCTAATCCATTACGACTAACCATTTGGCCTAGTGTTCTTAAAAATCCCATTGGATGCTGTGTCATAATATATCCTATTAATTAACCAGGCTTAAACTCGCCATGTTGCGCCTGAAACATTAGGTAGTAAAACACGATTCTTACGTCTAGTAGATCTTGAAGAGGAACTCAATGAAGGGGAATTTATTTTTCTTCTCTCAGTGTCTCTACCCCAAGAAGCTCTATAAGCTGTTTTACCAGACATTTTGGTATATGCAATTGCTGCATTATCGATCTGGTCATCATGAGCTCCTCCAGGGAAATCACCAAACTCATCAATAAATTTACTATTCCAATTACCTTTAACTAACTTGACTTTACCAGCTTCTGAAGCCGCTAACATCGGTTGAGCTCGGAATAATTTACCATCAGTAGCTGGAACTGCCTCTACATGGTATTCAGGTAGTACTGTAGTTTGGAAATGATGAATTAATGCCTTGCCTGATGAACCAGGTTCTTGCTCAATATAAATCTTAGTATTAGTTCCATCCGCTATAGCAGTTCTGCGGACTAAGTCTTCTACTCCCCCAGGTGACTTTTGAGTACGGATCATATTGTGGATGTTTAATGTATCTATAGGTTTAGAATAAGTATACAAACCACCGGTAGTAAAGTCACCCGCATCTTCAGTAGCTGCCAAATCCCAAACCCGAGCTTTAGGCAATTTATCAACATCAGGAACAAAATCAATAATATCCAGCCAATCAGCATCAGTAATAGCGGCTTCAGGATTTTCAGGAATCTGCTGATAAAGAGCATTGTAGAAGAAAGAACCAAGAACAGCTTTCCTTTCACGTAATACTTCTATTGGATACCTTTCAGGAAATAAAGGTTCTCCTATAGCTCTACCTAAGAGATCATTTTCCATAGCTTCTGCTGGAATATGAATATAATCCCAAGCGCCTCCTGGATTATGTTTTAGGATGCGGCCAATAAGATCATCGTGATGCCATCTTGTAGCAATGATGATACAGGTTCCACCAGGTTCCAAGCGAGTAAAAGCAGTAGTAGTAAACCAGTTCCAAATATACTCTCTTGTAGTAGTGGAAAGTGCTTCTTTAATTTCTTTAATGTAGTCATCAATAAGAAGTACATCTGCACCCCGACCTGTAATAGCACCACCAAGACCAACAGAAACCATGCCACCATTCCATTGGTTCTTCCAAGCATTTGCTCTCGAACGATCTTGAGAAATCCTTACATCTAAAAGATCCTGGTTCCCTTGAATTATGTTTCTGACTTCGCGACCAAAATCAACTGATAATTCCCCACCATATGAGGTGAGAATAATGTTTACTGTTTTGAATATTTCCTGTATCCAAATGGACGTAAAGATAGTAATTAGTCTACTTTTACCATGCCGTGGAGGAGCTGATATAATAAGACGCCCATTACCTTGTTTAATAGCTGCAGCAACTTTCAAAGAGGTATACATTAACCAATCAGCAGGAATCCAAGAAGGATCTAACTTCTGTGCTAATGTAGCAGGAGTAAACTTATAGTTCTCCAATAACCTTTTTGACTGTTCTTCTACATAACTCATTTTCGGGTATTGGCCTTAATAATGAGCTCTTGCATTTGCTGAGCTGATTCAGGATCATCAAGTAACTGTTCGATGCCTTGACTATCCATTTCAATTGTCTTAGATTCTTCCCCTGCTTGCTTAGCAACAGTCCGCATAGAAACTTCTAAAGAAGCATTCTTAGGCACATCGTCTTTAGTTTGTTGTCCTCCATTAGCAGGTAGCCCAACAGTAACTCTTTGATACTTGGCAAAATCTAACATTAAAGACAAAACTTCTTTGGGTTTTAAATCTTCCATGGCATCTTCATCGTTGAACATTTCTTCAGCTTTTTTCTCAAGCTTATCAATCCAACGGTTAGCAACTTTAAAATGGTTATCTTCAAGAATTAAGGAACGACGCTCTTTTTGTTTACTGAAAGAAGCCACCATAAACATATCATATGCTTTGGCACGGAACTTCCAATAGAACATATTGGCAAGATCTTTAAGATCGCTTTCAGATAATCTTGTAGCTGCTGCGACTGCACCAAAAGTACGAACAGGAGCAACTAGGGAACCAGAATCATCACTAATTTCGACAATACCTAAATAAGTATTGAATGCATGATATGCTTCCTGAGGTTCAAATTCCATCTTAGACCAGAAAGCTGATCCATTTGATTGTGTAGGATAACCTTCAAAATATTCTAAAGGTAAAGAAGCTGCTTGCAAAATACTAATACGTTCAGCTTCTGTAGTATCTTCTTCATAAAAATGTACTGGAATACAATCTGTACGATATATGAAGTCAGGTAATCCTAAATCATTTAACGACAGCGTCTGTGTTAACTTAGCCATAATAGTAGCACGAGATTCAATAACAGGCTCACCCTGAGGCACTAATGCTTTAGGTTCAGGAGCTACATGAATAGGAATTTCGTTAGGATCATTCTCATGCAAGGACATTGGCCTACCATTGCGACATTGTACGTCTCTTTATAATATAGGACTATCTATACAAGATCAACATAATTCAAGGACCTTACCTATAAAAAATACAGCCTGGTAATAACGCGGAAAGAGAACTGTAGCTGTTGTAGTGACCAAAGAGCGCTTTAAAGTTGAACCCTAATATTATCATCACTATCCTCATTGTTATATTCCTTTGACTATTATCATTAACATACGGTGCTTGAGGTATTTAGTGATAATGGCCACCATGGTTTTGGGAAAGGTAATTTTTTAGAAATTTTAGAACACCCTTAGTGGCCGGGACCTAATATGTCACATCCGCATCCGAAAATTACTCTTTGATAGGCGATAATATCATATTATGTTAATAGGCGATAATATCATATTATGTTAAAGATGCAGCAAACAAAAACAGATTATGTTACAGAAAAACGTTGGGGTCACTTATGCGAAGCTATAATATATTTATATTGATTCAATAACGAGTCAATAAAACAAACCAAACGAAAGGACATATTATGTCTAAAGCAAATGTAAAGACTTCTGACACAACGACTCCTGAGCCTACTGAAGCTCCTAAGAAAAAGGGTCGTGCGAAGTCACCTGACATTCAGATGTCAAAGACCGAATGGGCAAAGATCGTTAAGGCCAATGAGTTGACCAGTGTCTCATCTCAGATCCGATATCTGAATGCGCAGAACCATGCGCGAGCTTCGATCGCTCGATTCCTGAACAAGCGTTACCAGCACGTGCGCAATGTTCTCGAACAGGATCTCCAAGCTCCTGCGACTAGCGAAGCATGAAGCTAGTCAAGTACTTCATAGTGTCAGGGCTCATAACGTTCGGAGTCCTGATACTACTCTTCCTCTACATTCCACAATAGGAGACAGCCATGCACACCGCGATAAAGTATTCCAGATCTTCGGCAGATGAAAATGCCCTATCCGACATCAAAGAGTATCTGAATGATACCCAGCTTACCATACTGGAAGAGGTCGCACGTGATGTTGAACTGGGTAACCAAGATATCGATCACCTTAAGACCCTTATGGATTTTGTCGGTATCAGAAGGTTTTCCTTTGGGGCCTTCTGTAGGAAACACTGCCCAGAGAAATTCTTACTTTGGAGGAAGGAGAACAACTGAATAGGACTATCAGAGACCCCGACACCTCCCGTCGGGGTCTTTTTATCCCTAGGATGGACCGGGTCGCTAGTGGCGGTCGTTGGGGCCCCTATTGGCATAAGGCCTGGCCTGGTCCTTAAATTTTCTTAAATGACATGTTGAAGGGTCCTAGGAAATGATTTATAATAAGGTATAGTTCAACAAACATAGGTAACATTATGTTCATTTATTCCAATACCCAACCAAACACTTTTGATCCAAAATCAGCAGTACCGTACCACGAACAAAATGCAAATCGACACTATATACGTCATTATGAAAATTTCATGTTCCTTAAGTTCATTTTGAACCATAAGGACTCAACAAGAAATGAATGTACACAAGCAACTAAAGAACTTACCATTTGTGAACGAAAAATGAACTATTGGTACAAACATCCGAATTATGATCAAGACGTAATCCTACCTATGATCACAAAAATAAAGAGGGGCTGGAACAATAAATAGTTCCGACAAAAAAAAAGAAGAAGACCGACTTATGTCGGTTTTTTTTTGTCCGTCGTGTGGGGCGGTCTTGGTGGCCGGTTTGCTAGAAACACTACCTGGTCTTTTTGAATTTTGCATGCCCTCAAGGACCTACCTGGTCCGTTTAATTACGCACTGAAAATAACTGTTGATGACCTTAGGACCTTTATTATATAATACTCACATGTTTATCAAACCAGCTAGATTAACACCTTACCAGCGGATACTTAGGAGGTCTCTTATGGCGCAGTTATCAATACATAGTCAAGTTAGGAAACGGGGCTCTAAGGCCTATAGAACTTCGAAGGCTCTGCTTAAGAAACAAATCTGGAGACATGATCCTGCTGCAATACCACCTATTGGAGCTGCGGTCCTCCTACGTATCAATGCCAACTACTCTACGCCTACTACGGATCGACTTGCGGATGTTGACTTCTCGATCCCTTTTGAGGTCGTGAGATATACCGACAAGTATATTGTCATGAGATATCCTGATCCTAACATTGGTGAGGTAAGAGTACCTAAAGGACCTAATAAACCGTCTGCGGCATTACACATAGTGGACTAAGTTTAGCCTAGGTAAAAACCTCGTTTTCATTTTGCCACTTATTTTAAACCCTATCCGTCGAATTTTCGGGTGGGGTTTTTCTAAAAGCTATTTTTGGACTGGGTAGGTCGGACCCTAAGGTTTTTTAGTCATTTTTATCAAACAAAACTATCATCCGTCATAACTACCCAGACACTTACTCACTATTTTCTTTACCTAATAGATCTCCTATACACATACTCCCTCATAATATTTCCGTATATTAACATATTATGTCTACCGCCATGATCAAGACTAACAAGAGTAACATCGGTAGATTGTGTAACTCATTGAAAAACAACAATTTTTTACTTATTTACTTTAGTTAGTCTGTTTAGCTAAATTTATTATTATAAATAGATAGCTGTCCTTTAAATAGGCATAGTTGACTACACTCTTATTACTCTAAGATAACAGAAGTAAAACTAAGTAAAGTAAATAAGTAAATCTCTGTTGTTTTTCAACGAGTTACAAAGACTACCTCAGTTACTCTTGTTACTCCCTATTAAACTTCATAGTTTATCATAGAACCACCCACCCTTAGGATTTTATTCCTACTGCAACCACCCTTAGTATATCCTTAGCGA